>Ga0268266_10000344_pt1 | contig 72537 bp, 52 predicted proteins | sample KBSS13metaG_FD_190356 | JGI IMG/M metagenome (GOLD analysis project Ga0268266, IMG submission 190356) | Switchgrass rhizosphere microbial communities from Kellogg Biological Station, Michigan, USA - KBS S1-3 metaG (SPAdes) (version 2) | ecosystem: Host-associated > Plants > Roots > Rhizosphere...
CGGCATCGAGTCGCCGCGATTTTCGTTCGTAAAGCCTGTGGCCTTTGTGGCAAAACCCTAGCGCACAGCTCGCAGCGGCAGAATGACGCTCACGACGCAACCCTTTTTCCCCCGACGATTCGCGAGTTCAAGTGAGCCGCCATGCGCCTCAGCGATTTGTCGCGATAACACTAGTCCAATGCCGCTGCCATTCGGCTTTGTCGTATAAAACGGAACGAATGTGTTGCCGGGATTCATCAGTCCCTCACCATTATCCTCAATTGCGAGGACCAGCTGACTCGGGGTCCGGGTCCACCCTATCTGAATCTGCGGACTGGAAACGTCGCTCGGGGCGGTCTGACCTTCACTCGACTTCGATTGCAGAACAGCGTCGGCCGCATTATGCAAGAGATTGATCAGCATCTGCTCCAGTTGGTCGGGATCCGCCAGCAATGTGACGTCAGGGTTTGCCACAATTTCGATCGCTGCGCGCGTCTCAAGGCTCGCTGCGCGCTGTACCAATTCAACGATCGAGCACTCACGAAGCGCAGGGGCGGGCATCTGCGCCAGCTGACGATAAGCTTGCAAGAAACGGTTGAGCGAAGCCGCGCGCGTTTCGATGATTGCGAGCCCACGTGAGAAATCTTCCTTTTGCGCCGGGGCCAGCGCCGTGTCGCGAAGGCCCGCATGCAGGCTGCCCGCAATCGATTTGATTGGCGTCAGTGAGTTGTTCAATTCATGCCCGATCACGCGAATCAAGCGCTGCCAGGCGCGGCGTTCTTCTTCGCGCAGTGCCCGGCTTACATCGGAAAGTACAACCAGCGTGTGAGGAATTCCCTGCTGCCGAAAGTTGCTGCGCCGCACAAACCACCGCGCCGCTCCACCGAATCCGAGAGAAATAAGAGCCTCATTTTCACTGGAAAGACATTCTTCAAGCCCTAGTTCCGTAGCAGACCGCCCCAGCAATTGAACGGAAGGCCGTCGCAACAGTTTTTCCCCAGCGGCGTTGACGAGGCGCAAATCATTCGCAGGGTCGAACGCGAAAATCGGAAGGTCTACTTCCGTGACCACGCGTTGTAGGAGAGCGGTCGCTTCCATGGCGCCGGTGCGGTGGTGCGAGAGAAGATCCGCGAGCGCATTCAGCTCCAGCGATAGTTCGCCAAGCGCGTCGTTGGGCACAGCATTGCGGGCGCGAAAGGAATAGTCCTCTTCGCGTAGCGCGCCGACAACGTTCGCCAAGGTTTGCAGAGGGCGAATAATATGTTCGTGGAGTGCGAGCGACAGCAGAAAACATGCCAGCAACTCAGCAACAAGAAGAGCAATCTTGCTTTCGAGAGACCACGGCAGCAGCCAAAGCAAAATCGTGCCAATCAAGAGACCAGGCAAAAGGAGCAGGAAGATAAAAAGAATTACACGCCGCTCAAAGCGGGTTCGCCGCGAAGATACCACGCGCTTTTCGATTTCACTCACGGCTGGGCGAGAGCCCATATTTTTCCATCCGCCGGTAGAGGGCACCACGACTCAAACCGAGCGCTTCGGCCGCCTGGCTGATATTGCCTTGAAAGCGCTGCAGCGCCTTACGGATGAGAATACTTTCCACGGACTCCAAACTCAATTCCTCGAGATTATGAACCTGCACGCGCTGCACACCGATGCCGAGGTCGGAGGGCTGCAGCTGGTCGGTGCGGCACATGAGAACGGCGCGCTCCAAGGTGTGCTCGAGCTCGCGCACGTTGCCAGGCCACGAGTATTGCAGCAGCGCTTGCAATGCAGCCGGATCGAGGCCCTGTATCGCGCGCCGGTAGCGCGCCGTATAGCGCGCCAGAAAATGGCCGGCAAGCGCGGGGATATCTTCACGACGCTCGCGCAACGGCGGAAGATGAATTTCAACTGTGTTCAAGCGGAAGAGCAAATCCTCTCGGAATGTACCGTTTGCGCAAGCGGCTTGCAGGTCCGTATTCGTCGCGGCAACCACACGAACATCCACTCGTCGAGACCGTGCCGCACCCAGGCGTTCGATTTCACCGGTTTCGAGCACGCGCAGAAGCTTTGCTTGCTGGCGGACTGGAACGTTGCCGATTTCGTCCAGAAAGATTGTCCCGCCATCGGCCAACTCGAAGCGCCCGATACGATCGGCGCGCGCGTCGGTAAAAGCTCCTTTGACGTGACCGAACAGCTCGCTCTCAAACAAGGTGTCCGGCAAAGCCCCGGTGTTCACCGCTACCAGCGGCCGCGACGATCGCGCGGACAGTGCGTGCAACGTCTGCGCAACGACTTCTTTACCGGTGCCATGCTCGCCCGTAATGAGCACATTCGCGTCGGAAGGACCTATGCGGGAAATGATTTCTAGAACCTGCTGCATGGCGGGCGCCGCAGCGATGAACTGCGGGCGACCTTCGGCACGGAGTAGCCGATTCTCCGCCTCGAGGCGCTCGGCATGTAACAGGGCGCGGCGAAGTTCCACCTGAGTTCGCAAGATCGAAATCAGGCGATCGTTTTCCCAGGGTTTCTGGATGAAGTCGCGCGCGCCGCGGCGCATAGCTTCGACGGCAAGTTCCACGTTGCCCCACGCAGTCATCACAATCACCGGCAAAGCGGAGTCGAGGGCAACTATTTCAGAGAGAAAGTCGAGCCCTTCCTGCCCTGATGTCGTGTCGCGCGTGTAGTTCAAATCGATCAGCACTGCATCGTACGTGCTGCGGGCCAGGGCTTCACGCGCCAGCGCCGGAGATTGCACTGAATCTACTCTGTAGCCTTCGGGCTTCAGCAGGAGCTCGAGCGCTTGCAGAATGTCGCGCTGGTCGTCCGCCGCCAGAATGCGAGGAGAATCGCTGCGGTTCGCCGTTGGCAGCGAAATTCCAGCGTCGTGCGTCTTAGCGGAAGCAGGCATGGGGCGTTTAGCAACTCCAGTAATTTCGTTCGAGAAAATCGAGATGAGTCATTTCTGGCCCTACCTTCCTACTCGTTCCTTAGCATAGTCATCGAAAATGAACATCCTGGAGAATGGTTCGATAGACGGCTCCTAGACAGACCGCAGCGCCGGCTTGGGCTGGCTGAGAGCGTAGCGGAGATCTTAAGAGAGTAGTCACGGTCAATTCTCGACGAGGGCACTCACTGTTTTACTGCTTCATAGGGGTTGAGCTCGGGGTTGGCTGTGTCGCTCACAACCCAACCGTCCTTTACCTGGATGGTGCGGGAGCCGTAGGCGGCATTGGTTTCAGAGTGCGTTACCTGAACAATGGTTGTGCCCTGCTGATTGAGCTCGCGGAAGAGCTCCATGATTTCCTTGGCTTGCGAAGAGTGCAGGTTCCCCGTCGGCTCGTCAGCGAGAAGCAGAGCGGGCTTGTGAATCACGGCGCGAGCGACGCCGACGAGTTGCTGCTGTCCACCGGAAAGTTGGCTCGGGAACAAATCCTTTTTCGCGACAATTTGGAAGCGATCTAGCGTGTCCGCCACCATACTTTGCCGCTGGTGGCGAGGAATGTCCTTATAAGAAAGCGGAAGGTCGATGTTTTCCTGGACGGTGAGATCGTCGAGCAGGTGATAGCTCTGGAAGACCATACCGATATTGCGCTTGGCGAGCTCCGCGCGGTCTTTGCGTTTCATCAAATGGACTGCGGCTTCGCGGAACCAATATTCACCGGCCCAACTGTCGTCGAGAAGCGCGAGGACATTTAGTAGAGAGGATTTCCCCGCCCCCGATGGCCCCATCACGGTAATGAATTCGCCTTCCCGAATTTCGAGGTTGACTCGGCGAAGGACCCAGAACTGGCCTGCCGGAGTCTTGTAGCTGCGTTCAAGATTCTTGAGTTGGATCATGCAATCCTCTGGTATGGAAAAGAGAGTGCGGGAATACGTAAGGGGCCCACCCCCGCTTTTTTGTAAGTATGAGAAACAAAGCACTGACGGTACAGACTTTTTGTAAGTATTGAAAATAAAGGACTTGGAGGACAAGGGGTCGCGGAAGTAGAACTAGCGTTTTCAATAACTTGGAGACGTGCCATAAGTACGACGGAGAAAGGACTTAGGGTCTCGATATTCTGGGCGCGTCTGAGGAGTCGTGGGAGGAGGGTAATTAGAGAGCTAACGTTCATAGATGAGCATAACACAGGGCTCGCCTTTTGTCCAGCAAAATGGGCCAGTCGCAGGACAAAATCTGCGCTACCCAGCGATCCTTTCGGACCTTGCCAAGAGCCGAAACGAAGGTTCTGGAAAAAGGCTGTCATTGTGCAGTCTCATTCATATCGCAAAGCAACCAAGGGGTCGACACGCATGGCTCGACGCGCGGGTATATAGCATGCAAGAAGAGTCACCAACGCCATGACTGCGGCGACGGCGATATAGGTGAGCGGGTCCATGGCACTGACGCCATACAGTTCGCTTGCCAGCAAGCGCGTGGCAGCGAAGGCGGCGATGAATCCAAGCGTGACGCCGATGGCGTAAAACTTTGCACCTTCTTTGAGGACCATCCAGAAAACGTCTGTTCTTTGCGCTCCCATGGCGAGGCGAATGCCGATCTCGCGAGTGCGCCGGGAGACAAGAAAGGCGAGCACACCGTAAATGCCGACCACGCCGAGCACGAGCGCCAAGGCGGCGAAGACAATAAACAAAGATGCGGTGGATGCCGGAGTCGCAACCGCATCGGACAATACCGCGCGCATGGTCTTGAGTTCGCTAACGGGAACTTCGCGATTCGCCGCAGTGACGATGGCGCGCAACGTAGCGCCGGCGCGCGACTCATCGCCCGCGATGCGCACGGCGACGGTCATTTCCGAGGGAACCTCGCCGTTTTCACCGGTCGCCTTGAAATTGTAAGGAACATAGACGACGCCGGTCATGTAGTCGGGAGTGGAATGCTGCAAATCGTAGGCGCGGACATTTCCGACGACTCCGACAACGGTGCGCCATTCGGTTTCACGGGAGAAGCGGATGTGTTTGCCGACGGGATCCTGACCTGGCCAGAAGCGCTGCGCGGATTCAGCCGTGACAACGGCAACAGCCGCATTGCCGGATTCGTCCGCTGAAGTGAACCCGCGACCGGACTGAAGCGGGATGTCCATGACGCGAAAATATTCCGGCGTCACAACGTGAAGCCAAAAGAGAGGAAGGTTGTCGCCCGTGGCGCTGCGCAGATTCTCAAACTCCAGGGAACGCTTGCTGATGCGGCCGTTAAGGGGAAGCGTGTTGACCAGAGCGACGCCATTGATCCCAGACGCGGCATGAACCTGGTCTAGAATGCTGCGGTAAAACGCCAAGCAGCGAGCCGGATCTTTACAGAAGGATTGATTGGGCGTGACGCGCGCCGTGATGATGTGGTCAGGCCGGAAACCGGGATCCACGTTAGAAAGTGCCCAGAAACTGCGAATTAGCAATCCCGCCGAAATGATTAGAAGCGCGGCTAAGCCGATTTCGGCGACGGCCAGCGAGCTGCGTACACGCTGTGACGAGGAGAGCGTTGAGCCGCGCGAACCCGAATTGAATACTTCCACAAAGCGGGTGCGAACAGAATGCAGAGCAGGGGCCAAGCCGAAGATCGCCCCCGTAATCAGGCTCAGCAATGCGGTAAAGACGAGGACTCGCCAATCGATGCGCGCGTCCAACAAGCGGGGCGTATCGACCGGCAGCGCAAATTTCAAGATGCGCAGACCTGCGCTCGCTACCAGAATTCCGCACGCGCCCCCGATGCATCCGAGCAGAACGCTCTCAGTTAGCAATTGGCGCACGATGCGATTACGCCCCGCGCCAAGCGCCAAGCGAACACCAAATTCCCTTTCTCGCGAAGCGGCGCGGGAAAGGATAAGGTTGGCGACGTTCGCACATGCAATAAGAAGGATTAGCGCGACCGCGCCCAGAAGCATCAGAAGGCGGCCGCGGACATCTGAGACCATGCTGGCTTGCAGCGGAAGCACGGTGATGTCGGCATTCCATTGAGGCGGCATCCGAAATGGAAAGAGTTCGCCAACGTGAGTTTGGAACGAGCGGACGTCTGCAGTTGCACTTGCTATTGACACGCCGGGACGAAGTCGGCCGATGACTGGCATGAAGTCGCCGGCCCAGTAAGCGATGGTGTTGGCGGGATCGTTGTGCAAAGGCAGCCAGATTTGTGTTTTGGATGATGGAAATTGGAAGTCACGCGGCATCACGCCAAGAACTTCGCGGCCTATGCCGTCGATTGCGATGACGCGGCCGATGATCGAGGAGTCGCCTGCGAAGCGGTCACGCCAGAGCGACTCGCTCAAGATTACGAAGTTGTCGCGCCCCGCGGCATCCTCGCCGGGATGGAACGCGCGACCGAACACGGGCCGAGCTCCCAGAACGGAGAAAAGTTCTGCGGACACCATGGTTGCGGTCAGGCGGACAGGCTCTCCGACGCCGGTGAGGTTGTATTCATGCCCCTCGGCGTAAGCGGCGACGTCCACCGTCTTAACCTGGTCGCGCATGGCAACGAAGCCGCCACGCGGGTAGGTGGCTTTGACACTCACGAGTTCATCGGGTTTGTCGTAGGGCAGCGGGCGGATCAGGATGCCGCTCACCAAACTGAAGATGGCGCTGTTGGCTCCAACGCCGAGGGCAAGAGTCAGAACGGCGACGGTGGCGAAACCCGGATTCTTGCGGAGCACTCTGCAACCGAACCAAAGCTCCTGAAGCAGCTGAGACATTCGCGTCTCCTTACAGAAAGAAGTAGCAAGCGAGCAGTGCGGTCAGAACCGTAACGGCAAGCAACGCCGAAACCAGGAGAAGTGGGCCGGTGAAATTGGTGAGCAGTGCGAGCATGAATCTACTCCTCGCGCAGAGCGGTCATCGGATCAACGGAAACAGCCTTGCGGGCCGGAACGAGACACGCGACAGCAGCTACGCCGACTACGAGAAGGGACACGCCGGGGACCATCAACGGGTGGACCGATCCATTTTCGACCCAGCGAGTGACGAAGCGGCTCAGCGAAAAACTGAGTGCCGCACCCAGGACTAATCCAATCCCGACGCTGGTCGCTGCGGCGCGTGCAACGAGGCGCAAAACGTCAGCGCGTCGCGCGCCAAATGCCATGCGAATTCCAAATTCGCTCGAGCGCTGCGCGACACCATAGGACATAACGCTATAAAGACCTACTGCCGCAAGAGTAAGCGCCAGCCCGGAGAACGCGGCGAATAAGATGGAAACCAGGCGAGCGCGAGCCCACTCCTGCGCGCTTGTGATCCAGGTCTCCAGGTCGTTGACCCGCGAAAAGACCTGTTGATCGGGATTGATGGAAGCAATTTCCTTGCGGATGGTCTGCAGCATGGCAAGAGGCGGGCCTTGCGTGCGGACGAGGATTTGCGTGCCCATCCACATGTTGACGGTGTAGGGCAAGTAGACTCCGGGAAGAATTGGCTTGCTCAGGCCGTCATCCAAGGCATCAGCAACCACGCCGACAATCTGGAGCCATCCATCGCTGCCGCTTGCCGTGAGTGCATATGGCGGCCGTGCAGTGAGTCGCGGGATGCGAACTGAGCGACCCAGTACGTCCTCGCCTGAGAAATATTTGCGGGCAAAAGTCTGGTTTACCACCGCCAAAGTGGCGCCACGATTGACCTCCGGCTGTTCCCACAGGCGGCCTTGAACCAAAGGAATGCGCAGGATGGTGAAGTACTCCGGGCTGACGAGGTTAACGCGAGCTTCCTGATATTCACTGGCAGTCTTGCCAAGTATTTCGAACGACTGGTTCATGCCGTTCAGCGGCGGCGTCGCGTTTGATGAGATTCCAGCCTGGACAACTCCGGGCATCGCGTTCACACGTTCGCGCAGTTGTGTGAAATAAGCGGCGCGTTCGGCCCAGGTTTTCAGGGTGTTTTCGTGGACGGGAATGCCGACGGACATGACGTTATGAGGGTCATAGCCGAGAGGGCGCTGCATCATTTTGGTGAATCCGTGAATGGCAGCAGTGGCCGCCGTGAGCAGCAAAAGCGTCAGCGCAATCTGGCCGGCAATCAGTCCGGTGTGAACGCGCCGGCCGCGAATACTTCCCGCGACGGTCCGGAGGCCGGTCTGCATCGCTTCGTTAATTTCGCGGCGGCCCGAATCGAAGGCAGGGAAAATTCCAAAGAATACGCCGGAAACGATAGCGACGCCGACAGCGAACAGTAGCGTCGGAATATTCAAGTGAAAATCGGCCTCGTGCGGGAAGGAGTACTCAGGCAATCGAGCTACTAGGTAGCCCACTGCCTGATGCGCGAGCAAAGAACCTAGCGCCGCGCCCGTTACCGCCAGCAGCAATGACTCCGTCAAAAGCTGGCGGACCAGGCGCCAACGGCTCGCGCCGACCGCGGAACGTACAGCAAATTCATGCTGGCGCGCCGTGCCGCGAGCGAGCAGCAGAATGGAGACATTGCCACAACCGATGGCCAGCAGCAGCGCAACGGCGCCAAATAGCAAATAGAGGGTCTTGCGGAGATCGCGGACATACTCCGTGGCCATCATCCGCACGCTGATGCGAAATTGTGGAGGAAAATAGTTTGGATGCTCTTTGTCAAATTGCTGAAACAATGGCGCGAATTCCGCTTCGGCGACTTCCCTGCGTACGTCTGGTTTCAGTTTCAGCATGTAGCCGTACAAGTGCGTCTGGTCCTGCTCCATTTTCAGCGGAAGGTAGACGTCCGCATCCATCCAGGTGAAGCGCTGCGGCAGCACGCCGATGATGGAGTAGTCCTTATGATCGAGCTGGATCGTTTTGCCGACAATGCTTGAGTCGCTGTTGTAGTGGCGACGCCAGAATTGGTAGGTCAAGACGGCTACTGGCTCAGGATCCTTGTTGTCGGGTGCATCCGAAGGCAGAAAGTAGCGGCCCAACATGGCGGGCAGCCCGAAAAACTGAAAGGCATTCCCTGTGAAAGAAACGGCTTGCACGTCCTCGGGAACATCACTGCCGGTGATGATGAGATTCCATCCATCGTATCCGACGGCTTCTTCTACGCTGGCCGTCTGGCGGAGGGTTCGAATCTGTGGTCCCGTGAGTCCTGGCGTGCCCTCGTGGCCTGCTTTGTCGATCGTGGTAACCGAACAGGCGCGGTTGAAGCCGGCATAAGGCCACGGAGTGATCACCGCGCTGTAGATGACACTGAAGACTGCGACGGTGGCTGCGATTCCGAGGGCAAGCGAAAGGATTGCCGTAAGCGAGAAGCCCGGACTTGCCATCATCTGCCGAAGCGCAAAACGAACATCCTGCCAGATCGTTTGCATGGTTCCCCCAAGGCGGCCTGGTGCCGCTTTTCCTTTTCGGCCACTCGCTGCAACCACTCAAATTCGAACTGCAAATCCCGCCAGACTCTGGTTAGCGGGCCGGCGCTGGCTATTCGTAGCGGAGCGCTTCGATCGGATCGACTTTCGCTGCGCGACGCGCTGGAATATACGCGGCCACCACGCCCACCAACGCGACGGCGACGCATACGACACTCAAGACCAAGGGATCGCGCGAGCCAATGCCGTACAGCATGCTCTGCAGAACGGAAGCCGAGGCGACGGCCGCGGCTATGCCAAGAACAATTCCTATTCCGAGCAAAATGGCAGCGTCGCGCAGGACCATTTTCAAGACGGCAACTCTCTGCGCCCCCAAAGCGATGCGAACGCCAATTTCGCGCGTGCGGCGCGTCACGGCGTAGGTCATCACGCCGTAGAGGCCGACGATAGTGAGAACGAGCGCCAGTCCGGCGAACGAACCCAGCAAGACCATGGCAAAGCGTGGCTGGGAAAGTTGCAGCGACATTAGCTCGCGCATAGTGCGCAGCTGAGTAACGGGGATGTCCTTGTCCATACTCGCAACAATTTTTTGGACGCTTGCTTCCAGACTGGGTGGATCAAGCGAAGTTCGCACAACCGAGTAGAGACAGCACCACGTGTAGAGCTGGCTCGCCGGCAGATACATCGCGGGGCGAAGCTCGCGCTGGGTCGCTCCCAGTCGAATATTGCCGACTACACCGACAATTTCTCGCCAAGGAGGTCCGGCGGGATCACCGGTACCGGCTCCTGGTTTGAGCTTCTTGCCCAGGATATTTTCACCGGGGAAGAATTTTCGAGCGAAGGCCCGGTTCACGATCATCACTGGCAGAGATTTGGGATCGTCGCGTTCCGTAAAGTCACGCCCTTCGAGCAGAGGAATCTGCATGGCATGGAAGTATTCCGGCGTGACGGGATTCAGGTCAGCGGAAGGCTGCTCTCCTTCCGGCACCGGATGTTCCGGGTTTTCAAACGAAATTACAGCTCCGTTATCGGACATCGGGAGGATCAATGCGCCGCCGGCTGATTCGACGCCCGGGAGCGCACGGACCTTCTCGAAATACTCGCGATAGAACTGCGGGCGATTGTCCTTGTAATGGGCGTCCGGGGTTTCAAAGAACAGCGTGGTTAGCTTATCGGGATTGAATCCTTGCTCGGCGCGCAGCAAGCGGCCAAAACTGGTGATGAGCAGACCGGCGCCGACCGTGAGGACGAGCCCGAGCGCAACTTGTCCCACGATCAGCGAGGAACGAAGCAAGTCGCGGCCTCCGATATCGCTTCGCCCTCCCTCTTTCAAAGTTGAAACGAGATCGCCGCGAGACGCGGTCAGCGCCGGAAGGACTCCAAAGATCACGCCCGCGGCAACTGAAAGGACGCTCGCAAAAGAGAGAACGCGCAGATCAACGCCTGCATTCACTGCGCGCGGCACGCCGTCGCCGATGAGCGAAAGAATTGCCGGCGTGCAGAGGAATGCCAGCCCGCAACCGGCCGTTCCACCGAGTGCGCCAAGGCAGATGCTTTCCGCCAAGAGTTGACGAACGATACGCCTGCGGCCCGCGCCGAGGGCCGACCGCAGAGCTATTTCTCGTTGTCGTTCGCGAACGCGGGCCAGCAACAGGTTCGCAATGTTGCCACAGGCAATGAGCAGCACTAAGGCAACCGCGCCCAGCACAACCAGCAGCACGGTGCGCGTTTCACCGAGAAGCGCCGATATCTGCGTCACGACACGGGCGGAATCATGCCTGGTGTTGGTATTGGGATAGGCCTTCGCCAGATTGACGGCGATGGTTCTGAGGTCCTGGTTCGCTTGCTCGACGGTGACTCCCGGCTTGAGCCTGCCAAACGTGCCCAGGAAGTGCGAGCCGCGGTTGCGCGTATTCGGTTTCGGATCACTGGGATCATCGTCGAGAGCCAGCGTGGTCCAAATGCCGACTTTGGGCTGGTTAACCGGAAACCGGAACGTCGGCGGCATAACGCCAATGATCGTGTAGAGGTCGCCGCTCAAATGAACGGTGCGGCCGATAACCGATTTGTCCGAAGCGAATTGCGAGGTCCAGAGCGCGTGGCTGATTAGCACCACTCGGTTGCTGCCGCCTTTCTCTTCGTCAGGCGCAAAGCCACGGCCCAATTCCGGTTGCACGCCGAGTGCAGAGAGAAAGTCCCACGAGACAACCTCCGCGTCGACTTGCACGGGCCGGTCGAGACCAGTCAAGGTGAAATTGTTATCGTGATACGAGACCAGATTTTCTAGCGTGTGGTTCTGCGAACGCCAGTCGAAGAAGTCCGGATAGGAAACCGATGTCATCTGAGGATTCTGTGTGCTGGTTGATTGCACCTCAATCAGCCGTTCGGGCTGGTGATAGGGCAACGGACGGAGCATAACGGCATCCACAACGCTAAACACAGCGGTGTTGGCGCCGATTCCCAGTGCGAGAGTCAATACCGCGACCGCGGTGAAGCCAGGATTTTTGCGCAGCTGCCTTAGCGCGTAGCGAACATCATGAATAAGTCCATTCACTAACGCCTCCTACTCGTAGCGCAGGGCAACTATGGGGTCCACTTTTGCTGCCCGGCGCGCGGGAAGATAGCTGGCGAGGAATGCGCACGCGGCAAGGAGAACCGCGACGCCCGCGAGGGTCGGAACGTCCCACGGGCGCACGCCGAAGAGCAGCGTCTGCATCAGTCTGGAAACAGCCAAAGAAAAAACAATCCCCGCAAGAATGCCGAAAGAAACGAGCCACGCCGCTTCTTTCAAGACCAGGCTGTACACGGAACTACGTTGCGCTCCAAGCGCCATGCGCACGCCGATTTCGCGCGTTCTTTGCGTGACGGAGTAAGCGACGACTCCATAGAGACCGATAGCGCCAAGCAGCAGCGCGAGGAGCGCGAATCCTCCGACCAGCCACGCCGACGAGCGATGCAGATACGCTGAAGGCGAGTCGTTGATCCGGTCGGTCATGGCGATGCCACCATAAGCCGCGAGGGAAGGGTCAATCTGATGGATTACGGACACGACTTCGGGGAGCACGGATTGCGGCGTTCGCTCGGCGCGAACGATGAGCGAGAAGAAAGACAATGGATTCTGATTGAATGGGACATAGGCCGCCGGGCGGAGCATCATGTCCAATTGCCCTTCTTTGATATCGTCCACGATTCCGATTACTTGCATGGCAGAGGTGGCTTGTGCGCCGCGATAGTTGATCTGCTTTCCAACGGGATCCTCGTCGCCAAAGAGCTGGTGAGCCATGGCCTGATTCAACAGAGCAACGCGAGGCTTGGTGGAGTCCTCACCCTCGGAGAAAAAGCGGCCGCGAAGCAAGCGGGCCTGCAGGGTCTCAAAAAAACTGGAGCTGATAACGCGATAGGTGACTTCTTGAGGAGTCGGAGGCTCTGGCCGTCCCACAATCACGAATTGCGTTGTGAAATCGGCATCGCCGATGGGAAGGCGGTTGGTGGTGCTGACAGACCGGATGCCGGGAAGAGCGGAAACACGCTCGCGAACCTGTCGCTCGAGTGCGCGGGCCTTTTCCGGTTTGTCATAGCTCGACGTGGATGGCGAAACCTCGAGGGTCGCCAAGTGGTCGGGCCGCATTCCGATATCGGTGTGCAGCAAACGGTAGAAGCTCTTTGTGAGCAAAGCTCCGCCCGTGAGTAGAAGCATGGCCATGGCGAGCTCCGCGACGACCAAGTGGGAACCGAAGCGGCGCCAGGCCGTTCCCGCCGAACCGCGCGTTCCCTCCGCCAAATCGTCGTGAAGTTTGCAAGCACGCAAACGGATCAACGGAAGGACTGAGAAGAAGACCACAGCCACGACAGAGATGGCAGCGGCAAACGAAATGATTCGGGAGTTCAGTGTGAGCCCTTGCAAAAACGGCATGCTGGCCATCATGTCTTTCGGTACGAGAACGGTGAGCAGACGAACCGCGCCGACAGCAACCGCCAAACCGAGTCCGGCGGAGACGGTTACAAGAAGCACCGCTTCTATAACGAATTGCCCGACGAGCCGGCCAGTAGAAGCGCCGAGCGCACCGCGCACCGCCAGCTCCCTCCGGCGTCCTTCGGAGCGAACGAGAAGCAGGCTGGCGACGTTGATGCACGCGATGAGAAGCAGGAGACCAGCACCGCACAGGAGAACAAGAAGGACAGGCCGAATGTCTCCGACGATTACAGTGGCGAGCGGAAGCATGTACGCGACCTGATCGCGATTCGAGTTGGGATATTGCTGCTCCAGTTGCTTGGCAATGCCTTTCATTTCCGTAAATGCCGCCGAAAACGAAATGCCATCCTTGAGCCGCGCAACGCCGTAAAGACCATGGCAACCGCGGCAATCGCGCGGAGATTGCAGCGCCGTGGACCAAAAGTCGGCGGGCTCGGCCGGAGCAAAGTGAAAATTCGGGGGGAGGACGCCCACGATGGTGGTGGGTTTCTCATTGAGGACGACGGTTTGTCCGATGATGTCGTTTCGCCCGCCATAACGGCGCTGCCATGCCGAATAGCTGAGTAGTACGGCGCGAGGCTCAGAAGGTTCGCCTTCGCCAGGCCGGAAATCACGGCCGAGTATGGGCGTTACGCCGAGCGTCCGGAAGAAACCGTCGCTGACGCGCGCGCCTGGTACGCGCTGGGGACCGTCCGGAGTCTTCATCAGGAAGCCGTCATTCTCATAGACGTCGAACTCGCTGAAGACGGTGTTGAGCCGTTTCCAATCCACGTAGTCGGGCCAGGAGAGGTGATAGCGCGGACCGAGCGGAATACTTTCAAAGAGCGCGACAAGCCGGGAAGAATCCTGATACGGCAACGGTTTGATGAGCGCGGCGTCCACGAACGCAAAGATGCCAATGCTCGAACAAATCCCCAGAGCGAGCGTGAGAACGGCCACCACGGTGAATCCCGGGCTCTTGCGCAATTGCCGGAACGCATAGCGAGCATCCTGGGTGAATCGGATCATGTCTTGTCCTCACTCGTAGCGAAGCGCGGCGATGGGATCGACACGTGTGGCCCGATATGCCGGAATCACGCAAGCTAACAAAGAAATGAGTGCGAGAAGAACTGCCGTAGCGAGGAAGGTGATCGGATCGGTCGGCTTCACGGAAAAAATCAGGCTCGCCAAGAGACGGCCCAAGGCGAATGCTCCGGCGATCCCCAGCACCACTCCAAATGCGACCGGCTTCATGCCTTCGAGCACCACCATACGGAGCACGTCTCCCAACTTTGCGCCAAGCGCCAATCGGATTCCGATCTCCTGGACGCGGCGGCGGACGCTATAGGAGAGCACGCTGTAAATCCCAATCGCCGCCAGAAATAGTGCAAGCACGCCGAAGGCGCCGAGTAAGAGCATGTTAAAGCGCTGTTGCCCGACGGACTTGGCCATCACGTCGTTCATGCTCAGCACATCGCGCACAGGAATGTCGCTGTTGATTGCATGGACAGTGTTCGTCGCGGCTGACACGATCGCGCCGGGATCGTTCGCAGTACGGATGACAAGAATCATCGGAAACGATTGCCATTCGCCCAGAGCAGGGAGAGTCAGCTGGGCCAACGGCATGTAAAGCGAGGAGGACGGGCGCGTCTGGTCCAGTCCATCCATTTTTACATCGCCAACCACGCCAACGATTTCACGCACCACGCCTGGAAAGAATGTCAGAGTTAGTCGTTTGCCAACTGGATTTTCGCCTGGCCAGAATTCGCGTGCCATCGTTTCGCTAATCAGAACGACGCCAGGACGGTTTGTAACGTCGGAGTCGTTAAAATCACGGCCTCGCACAATCGGGATCCGCATCGAGCTCATGTAACCGGGAGTGGCGAGCCGGACATCGACTTCGGGTTGGTCCGCCATTGCCAGCGCCGGACGGCCTTCGATGGCGATAGGTTGGTGCGAACCGCCGCCGTCCAGCGGTACGTCATCAATGACTGCCGCCGATTGGACCCCGGGCAGCGCGCGAACACGTTCGAGCACCTGCTGGTAGAAAGCTATGTGCTGGGGCGGAGTTGGAAATTGGGAGCGAGCAACGGCGAGCGTCATCGTCATTACATTCTGCGATTCGAAGCCGGGATTGACCTGTTGCAGTTGCTGGAAGCTGCGGATCATTAGACCCGCTCCAAACAACAGAACAAGCGACAGAGCGACCTCGGCAATCACGAGGGTCGTGCGCGTACTGTGACCGCTGGAATCGGAATCCGTGCGGCCAAGTCCTTGCTTCAAAGCCTGGTTTACGTTCGGACGGCTCAAGCGGATTCCCGGTAATACGCCAGCGAGGATTCCCGTCAGCAGAGAAAGAACAACCGTGAAGACCAGCACGGTGGCGTTAAGGCTCACGTCAGCGGATTGCGGAACTTTGTCGGCGAGAAACGCCATAATGAGGCGCACGCCGAAGTGCGCGAAGATAAGACCGATGGCTCCGCCCAGAAGGCCGAGGAACATGTTTTCCACCAAAATCTGGCGGAGAACGCGCCCGGAGGAAGCGCCCATCGCGGCACGGATAGCGATTTCTTTCTGACGGCCGAATGTTTTTGCCAGCGTTAGATTGGCCACGTTCACACAGGCAATCAGCAGCACAAACGCCACAGAGCCAAGCAGGACCAATAACGCTGGCCGCACGTCGCCGACCATATCCTCATGCAGCGGACGAACGACCGCGCCCCACCCCTTATCGTCTTCGGGATACTGCTGCTCCAGTCGTGCGGAGATCGTGTTCATTTCAGCCTGCGCCTGCTTCAAGTCGACGCCGGATTTCAGCCTCGCCATCACGATGTAGTGGTGCTCCCCGCGGACGGCGCGCTCCTTATCTGTCCAGGCCATGGGCGTCCACAATTGGGCGTAATCAGGAGAGCGGAACTCGCGCGGCATCACTCCGGCGACGAGAAAATTCTGTCCGTCGAGGCTGATGTTGCGGCCCACAACCTCGGGATTGGACCCAAAATGTTCGCGCCAGAAGCGGTAGCTGAGAACGACGACATTCGCTCTTCCCTGCTGATCTTCTTCAGGCAACAGCGTTCGGCCAAGCAGCGGTTCGACACCCAAGAGCGCGAAAAAAGTGGGCGACACCGCGCAAGCGTCCACTTGTTGTGGCTTGTCGCTGCCGGTCACCGTAAAGCTCCGGTAGCTAAAAATGGTCATCTGGTCGAAGCTGTGGTTCTGAGCTTGCCAGTCGATAAAATTCGCTGCTGAAACCGAGAAGGTCGGGATGCCAGGGAAGCTTTTGGCGGGAGGCACATGCCACACACGCACTAGCTTGCTGGGTTCTTTGTACGGCAGCGGCTTCAGCAGAACACCATCCACTACGCTAAAAATCGCCGTGTTCGCGCCGATACCGAGCGCAAGAGTAAGCACTGCCACTGCGGCGAACGTCGGGCTTTTGCGGAGTTGCCGCAAAGCGTAACGAAAATCCTGGAAGAGACCAGTCATGGCAGCGACCTCCTATTCGCAACGCAGTGCAACGATCGGATCGACGCGGGCCGCACGACGCGCAGGAATGTAGCTCGCCAGTAAGGAAGCACCGCCCAGGCCAACGGCGACGGCAGCTAACGTCGGGATGTCCCAGGAACTGACGCCGAACAATAAACTACGCATCAGCATCGCAGCGGCCACAGCGCAAACAAGGCCGATCGCGATTCCGAAGAGGGTCAAACGGCCCGCTTCTCTCAAGATCATCTGGTGTACCGAAGCGCGCTGTGCTCCCAGCGCCATGCGTACACCGATTTCGCGCGTTCGTTGGCTGACGGAGTAGGCGATGACGCCGTACAGACCGACAACACCGAGCACCAAAGCGAGTCCCGCGAAGCCGCCTACTAACCATGCCGAAGACCGGTGAAGGTATGCCGCAGGCGACTCATTGATCTTGTCCGCCATGGACATTTCTTCCTGCGTGCCGAGCGCAGGATTTACATCGTGAACTGCGGAAACAAGACTGGGAATCAGAGCTTTTTCATCGCCGGATGTGCGAACGACGGCGTAAAACGCAGTGTCGGTATTCTGCTTGAACGGCACATATTCGGCTGGCCAGAGCGCGGCATCGAGTGAGGCATCGCGCACGTCATCCACGACGCCCACGATCTCGCGTATAGATGGGGAAGATAGTTCAGTATCGCCGTACTTTTTGCCGATTGGATCTTCGCCGGGAAAATATTTCTCGGCAAAAGTTTTGTTGATGACGGAGACATGAGGCCTGGATGGATCATCTGTTTCGCTCAGAAAACGGCCACGGAGAAGCCGAGCGTGAATGGTGGAAAAAAACTCCGGGGAAACGGAGCGGTAGTTAATTTCATTGTGTTCGCCGCTGTACGGCTTGCCGACGAAGCGGACCCAATTGGTGTTGCAGTTACAGCTCACGGGAAGAGTACTAGTGGAAGCAACCGACTGCACTCCGGGCAGCTGCCTGAATCGCTCCATTACCTTGTCGGCCAGCGCGATCTGCTGTGCTTCCTTTTCGTAGCCAACATCAGGTGCGATGACAAACAGTGAAGCGACGTGGGCGGGCTCAAAACCCAGGTCCACGTGCAGCAACCGGAAGAAACTCTTGCCAAGCAATCCGGCGGCAACCAACAGGATCACTGCGGTGGCTAATTCCACCGTGACCAAATTTGCGCCGAATTTCCGCCAGAAGCGGCCGGCTGCGGCTCGACCTCCTTCCGCCAAGTCGTCCCGCAGGTCCACAAACGAAGTGCGCAAAGCCGGAGTTACGGCGAAGAGGATGCCGGCCAAGAGCGCAAGAAAGCCGGCAAATGTGAGTACGCGAAAATTTAGACCCAGGCCCTGGAGATAAGGCATTCCTGCCAGCATGTCGGCAGGAATCAGGCCCACGAGCACGCGAATTACCCAAGCCGACATCAACACGCCCGATGCGCAGCTGGCGATGACAAGCACAAGCCCTTCGGTAACGAACTGACGGAAGAGACGTAAGGGTGAGGCTCCCAAGGCGCCGCGCACAGCCATTTCGCGTTTGCGGCTTTCCGCGCGAACCAGGAGCAGACTGGCCACATTCACGCAAGCGATCAGGAACAGAAGACCTGCGGCGCTGAGCAGCATGAGCAGCAAGGACCGCACATTTCCGACGATGGAGTCGCCAAGGAGAACCACGGCGGCGGCTTGGCCGCGATTGGAATCGGGATACTGGACTTCCAACTGCCTCGCGACCGTGTTCATGTCGGCATTCGCGGCAGTCACGGTCGTTCCATCCTTTAAGCGGGCGACGCCGTACAAGTTGTGGCAGCCTCGGCGCTTCTCGCACTCCATCGTGGGCTGGAGCGCCGCATAGAATTCCGCGCGGCCGCGCAGAGCGAACTCGAATTCTTTCGGCAAAACACCGATCACGGTATAAGGCTTTCCACTGAGCGAAATGGTTTGTCCGACGATGTCTTCGCGGCCTGCGAAACGATTTCGCCAGGTTGCGTAATTCAACAGCACCGTGGCCGGTGCGCCTGGCTTGTCTTCGCCATCATAAAAATCGCGCCCCAGTACCGGTTTGACACCGAGCGTGCGAAAGAAGCCGTCGCTGACGCGCATAGCGGGAACTGGCACCGCTCCATCTGGCGTCTGAAATAGGTAACCACTGCCCGTCCAGACATCCATCGAACTGAAAACCGTGTTCATCCGCTTCCAATCGACGTAATCCGGATATGACAGATTGTTGCGTGGAAAAAGAGCGGTGCGTTCCGTCACCTCCACCAGGCGAGGAGCATCCCGGTACGGTAGCGGTTTGAGCAGTGCGGCATCGACGAACGCAAATATCGCTACGCTGGCGCAAATTCCGAGCGATAGCGTCACAGCAGCGACAACACTGAACGCAGGCGCCTTGCGCAACTGGCGAAGCGCGTATTGAATGTCTTGGAACAAACCGCTCATGCAGTGGCTTCCTGTTTCTGCAGGTCCTCTTCGGCGACGACTTTTCCGTCGAAGAGACGGATTTCGCGTTCGGCCAGTTGGACGAAGCGCGGATCGTGCGTCACCATGCAAATCGTCGCACCTTCCTGGTGTAGCTCCTGCAGCAGCTTCATCACCGCTTCTCCATTGTGGGAGTCGAGATTGCCGGTCGGTTCGTCAGCCAGCAAAATCGAAGGATGACCACCCAGAGCACGAGCGACCGCAACGCGCTGCTGCTGGCCGCCCGAGAGTTGTGAAGGATAGTGACGCAGCCGGTGTGCCATGCCGACCCGTTCCAGAGCTTCCATCACACGCGGCTTGCGCTCGGCTGAAGGCATCTTCTGGCGGTAGGTCAGCGGCAGTTCGACGTTTTCGTACACCGTCAGGTCGCCGATGAGATTGAAACTCTGGAAAATGAATCCGATTTCACGATTGCGAATGCGCGCGCGCTCTCCAAAATCGAGGCTTTCCACTGGCTGTCCGTTCAGGAGGTATTTGCCAGCGCTCGGTGAATCCAGGAGCCCCAGAATTGAAAGGAGCGTGGACTTGCCACATCCTGACGGACCGGAGATAGCTACGTAATCACCCTTTCGGATGGCCAAGTGGATTCCCGAAAGCGCGTGGGTTTCGATTTCATCCGTGTAGAAAACCTTCGTCAGTCCTTCGATTTCGATCAATGCCTGTCCCGCTTCGCCCATACTTTTCACCTCGTTTTCTAGTCCAATCGGATTCTCTCGGCGTTATCCCAGCGGGACATATCCGAGAGGATTACGACATCGCCTTCGCGCAAGCCTTCCACTACCTGGATCGAGTTCACCGACGCGCGTCCGACCTTGACAGGGACACGTACCGCACCTTTCCCGTCCGGATCGAGCTTGAACAAGCTGATGGTGCTAGTCTCTTGTCCAAACGCCGGCCGTCCAACGTAAAGAACGTTTTCCAGCCGCTCCAGGTCAATGTTGCCGTCTACGCTCAAGTCTGGCCGCGCACCTTTCGGCAGTTCTCCTGTGAGTTTGACGTCGACAGTGACCGTGCCGTTTTGCACCCCCGGGTCAACGCGGACCACGGAACCAGTAACCGTGCCGTTGTGCGTGTCCACCAGCGAGGGCTGGCCAATCTGTACGTCGCGCGCTTGCGTTTCCGCGATCTTCAGTGTCGCCATCAAGTGATTCGGTTGGATGACTTTTGCCAGCATCGTCCCTGGCAAGACGTGCTGGCCCACTTGCAAGGGCAGATCCACGAGCACTCCCTCGATGCCGGCGTGCACCTTGAGGGCTTCGAGCTGCTTCTGCTTCAATTCAGCTAAGGCACGCATCTGATCGACTTTCGCCAGTTGTTCGGCGATCTGCGAGTCGATCGCTTTGCGGTTGATTTCCAGGCGTTCGCCTTCGAGCGAGTTCCGTATCGATAGCTCTTCCGCTTTGGTCTGCGAGTTCTTGTAAATCAATTCGGAAGTCAGCCCGAGGTCGCGCAGCTCCTTATTCATGTCCGCCTGCAGTTTCGCCTGCGTGTAATCGGACGTCACCGTCGCGGCCGCCGCTTTCTGGTTCATGAGATCGCTTTGCACTTTTACGCGCATGCTTTCCAGCGCCGCTTCCGTCGCTTTAAGCTGTAGCCTTGCATCGAGTGCGGCTTGCTCTACTTGTGGATTGCTCATCTCGACGAGAATTGTGTCGGCCTTTACCTGCGAACCCGGAAGCTCACGAATACGCATAACGGTTGCGTCGGTTTCCGCGGGGATTTGCCGGATGAACTCTTGGCTGGGCACCAGAGTCCCAAGGCCGTGGACCTGCCGCAACATCGGGCCGTGTTTCACGGTATCGGTCCAGACTGTGCTGCGCTCGACAGAGGGCGCTGCAGGCTTCAGCCGCGAAACCCCATACGTCGCAGCACCTAACACCACGAATGCGATCGCTCCAACGATGATTTGCTTCCGCAGCTTCTGCTTCTTAAATTCAGGCCGTGCTATGTCCATAACCTTTCCTCGTGCAAGCCTGCAGCCCAAGACCACATTTTCTAAGTGCCTTATAAACATGAATGTACGCAGAAAGACGCAGATTGGTTCGCTAAAAGCTGTCCAGTTGCGGACTTAACCGTCCGTTTGCGGACAGTGCTTGGCTGAGGGAATGCCGGCTAAGTTGAATTGAACTTTGCAGAGAAGGGGCGCTGCTACTACGATTCACGCTCTTTCACGCATACGCTGCCGCGCTCTTGTGCGCACCTATCACCCGACAAGTTGACCGACATGGTTGTCCAGCACGTTCCGTCGACGCAGTGGTTCCCATGCTTTGCTCGCGTGTTAGTCTGAGTGGCGTGCAGGGTGCCAAGAAACTTATCGTTTTGTGCGTGATCTGGGCTATCGGCCTTTCAGCTCAGAGCCCTCAAAGACAAGCATCGCAACCCGATATTTTTCTTGTGACCATTGACACGCTCCGGGCCGACCATATCCGTTGCTATGGCTACGAATCGATTCAGACCCCGGCGCTGGACAACCTAGCCAAGGATGGCGTCCGTTTCGCACAAGCGTTTACGCCCAGTCCGATTACCAACACATCGCACATCTCCATTCTCACCGGGCTATTGCCGAGTGCACACGGAGTGATGGATTTCGCTGTGCCTTTGGCGAGCGAGCATCCAGTGTGGGCTGAGCTGCTGAAAAAGAGGGGCTATCACACTGGTGCATTCATTGGTTCGATCGTTCTCGACAGCCATAAGTTCGCGCCCGGCCTGGATCGCGGCTTTGACTTCTACGACGACTTTCCTGAAGTTGCACCGAACAAGTCGCGATGGGAGCGACTGGAGCGTCGCGGCGGGGACGTAGCGCGCCGCGCTGAAACGTGGTTAAGTGCTCACCCCGCCGGTCCGAAGTTTGTCTGGGTTCACTTCTACGACCCGCATGATCCCTACGATCCACCGCCGCCCTTTGCACAGACGTACAAAGACCGTTTGTACGATGGAGAGATCGCTTACGCGGATTCTGTGCTGGCGGACTTTGTGACCTATCTGAAAAACAAAGGTTGGTATGACAATTCCATTGTGATTGTTGTGGGCGATCATGGTGAGGGACTGGGAGAGCACCACGAAGAGACTCACGGGGCTTTTTTGTACGATTCCACGTTACATGTTCCGCTGATCGTTAAACTGCAAAACCAGAAACACGCCGGCCGTGTGGTTGAAGCGCAGGTCCGCACGACAGACATACTGCCGACGGTAGTCGATTTGCTAAAGATCCCTCCGCCGGGGCGCTTTGATGGTGCTTCCCTGCTTTCCTTGCTTGGAGTTGCGGCTACAACCGAAACTGCTGGCCGTACTGCGTTTGGCGAGACCGACTATCCCCTGCGTTTTGGATGGGCGCCCTTGCGGTCCGTTCGGGAAGACGGATTCAAATTTATCGAAGCTCCGAAACCAGAGCTCTACAACCTGCACGCTGATCCTCTTGAACTGACAAATAATTACGCGCCATGGGACGCAAGCGTACAAAAGCTTCGCGCCATGCTGTCGGATTCAAAGCGCAAGGTTCCCGTTCGAGCATCTGCCGCGGCGGTCAGCAAAAACACGATTGCAGAATTGGAAGCCTTGGGATACCTGGGACGCGCGGACCTGGTCAGTTCAACTAATGTACCGGAACCCTCGTTGCTACCCGATCCAAAAGACAAAATTGAACAACTGAACCTTTTGCACAAAGCGATGATCGCCTCTGAGGACGGACGCAGCATCGACGCCCGCGCTGCGCTGGAGCGTGCCTTGGAGCTTGATCCTAACTCTCCGACTGCGTTGCGCCAACTTGCGGACTTCGAGCTACAGGCGGGCGAATTCGCAAGAGCTGCCGAACATTTGCAGCGCGTGCTTGCGCTTCACTTCGACGATTCCGAGACTGCGCGACGCCTTGGCCAAGCTTTGAAGGGAGAGGGCAATCTGGCGGGTGCGCGGGAAGCGCTTGAGACGAGTTTGAAATTCAATCCCGCGCAGTTTGATGCGCGGCTCCTACTAGGTCAAGTCTGCCTGGACGCGAAGGATCGGAAGGCAGCGGAGGATCAATTCGAGGCGGCGCTCCTGATCGAACCGAAAAACACTGTTGCGCAGCTCTGGTTGGCGAAAGCGCAGATCGCAGGAAGAAAGTTTACCGAGGCGGTGCGCGGGCTGGAATCGCTCGCGCAGTCTCAACCGCAAAACGCCGACATTATCGAATTACTCGCACAAGCTTATGCGGGATTAGGTCGAGAAGAAGAAGCGGAAAGAGCTAGCAGCCGAGCGAAAGTCATTCGGAGCAACCATAAGCCCTGAGATAGTTGCGGCTTTCCGGCTTCGTTTCGCTGCGAGTCTCGGCGGCTGCTGCGATTTCAAGTGCCGGGGCCGGGGTGAACCTAATTTCGAGTGGGTTTGCCTTCTTTTGTCGCAAAGATTTCTTCAAGGACGTGCCCGCGCATTTGTTTTGGCGGGTCGACTTGATAGATGCGAAGAATCGTCGGCGCAATGTCGTATACCGAAGCTTCAAAACCCATGAGGCGGAGACCGTGTTTGATTCCCGGCCCCATCGCGAAGAACGATCCGGGAACATCGTCGCCGTCCGCGAAGTCGTGTTTGGCAATCACCGGCGTCGTTTTTTCGTGATCCATGTGTGCATGGGCGTCGGTCTGCTCGAATTCGCGCAACGGCTTGATACCGTGATCGGAAACGATGAAGAGATACGTGTTGTCATCCACGTACTTCAGAATCGTGCCCAACACCTTGTCGAAGGCGATGTACTGGTCTGGAAATGCGTCGACGCGGACGCTGTTCAAATTTGCGTTGTAGCCGACATTATATGGAGCGATTGGGTAAAGCCAGTGGCCGGTGCGATCTTCGCACGACTGTGCAAGCCACGTGAATTCTGTCGGATGATTTGCCAAGAGATACTCAAAAAGCTGGGTCTGCTGATCGCGTATTAGCTGAACCTTCTTCAGCCAAGTATCGATGACATCGGGTTCATGGCCGTTCAACTGCTCCGCCGAGGGCATGCGTTCACAATCGATGTAAAAGTCACCGACCTGCTTGAGAAGCTCGGTCTTCATGGCGGGCGGATAAACTGCGTCTCCGCCTTCCACTTCTGAAAGCTTCGGAGCGCAGAGAACGCCGTCCTCGCAATTTTTTCCGCGCGTCAGCATTCCGCTGATCATGTATCCATTCACGGGCATCACCGGAAATGTCGCGGGCACGTTGGCCATGCCAATCGTGACGCCCTTTTTCGACAGGACGGACCAAATGGGCTCCTGCTTCAACATATTGGTGTTGGCCGTGATTCCGCCAACCAGGAAGCCGGTAACGCCGTGCTCCTCCGGACGGGTGCTGGTGAACAGCGTCGAATATACGCGTGGACAATTCGGCGCATCCACCGTTCGCAATTTGCCGTAGGCGCCATTCTTGATTACCTTTGCCAGGTTTGGCATTGCTCCCTTCACGAGCAAAGGGCGAATCACATCCAATTCCATCCCGTTGACGCCAACGACGACGACATGCGGTTTGGATTTGGCGGCGGTTTGGGCGGACCCGCACACGGGCCAGCCAGCGACGCTTAGAAGAATGAATGCAGCTGCGAGCCTGGAAAAGGCCACGAGAACCTCACTTTTGAAGACGGCAGGAATTGTACGCGGACTTAATCCGTAGCGTCTCGACGGAAGTGCCGGTTGCCGGCGCATTCCGGCAACCGGCGGGCTACCGCAGAATCAGAATTCAATCCTCAGCGCCAACTGTCCCACACGATTTCCACCGGCGTCACCGATGCGAGTGGCAAGAACCTTTCCAAATGTGCCGTTGCCGCTCGGTCCCCCCTCGGTCAGATTGTTGCGCGGATCGTCGTAGTTGGGGTGGTTCAAGACATTGGTAAAGCTGGTCTCGAATTTGAGCGCTACGCGCTCCGTCAAATGGAATCTCTTGGCCATACCAAGGTTCCATGTAACCGTTGGCGGACCAACGAGCGACCCCACGCTTGCATCGCCAAATCGCCCAATGACGCTGCACTTGTTCGTATCAATCACGACGGTGCCTGGAGCATAATCTTGCCCTGCAGTGCCGCCGGGACAGGCAAATTCGTTCGGATTCCACCACTGGGTACTAGTGTGGTGCACGTTATTGGGATTACCAGCCAAGTCAGGCCGGTTAAAGCCAAAATTGGCATTTCCTGAGGAATCAAATTGCATGAAAGGGGTATCGAAGGGGCCAGTTTGAGCCAGGAAAATCGTGCTTAGTTGCCAACCTCCCAATATTCCGTCCACCACTCCATTGGCATTGCTAAGGAATCGACGCCCCTTGCCAACAGGAATCTCATCCACCAGCGTGGTTATCCAGCGGTGTTTGCGGGTACCACCGACGTTGCCGTAGTCCCCTTGCCGGTTGTATTGGTTCATAGCGTCGCCCGTAATTTCCCCATCAAAGCCAGAACGGGGCCACGATTCCGTGTCCGATAGGTTGCGCGCCCAAGTCCACGTGGATTGAAACGTGAGCCCGTAGGAATACTTGTGGATCAGTTCGGTCTGCATCGATTCGTAGGTGCTGATGGCACCGGCACAGCGGCAACGGACATGGCTCCAGGCTGGAAACGGGCTCGATTCACCTGGCAAGGGTTGATTGAGGTTTGGACTCCAGGTGAGCTGATTCGCGCGGCTGGCAATATACGACACTCGCAATGAAGTATTGCCATGAATTACGCGTTCGACCGACAGGTTCCACTCAACGCTGTATGGGTCCTTCTTGTCTTTCTGATTGGCAGTGAAGAATGACTGCGTACCAAAGCCTGTGTTGGTAGGGTTGGTGGACAGGACATTGGGAAATCGGAAAAAGTCAGGGTTTGGCGTGCAGGTGTTAGGAGGGGAATTGGGATCGCAAGCCGAAGTGTTCGCAAAATTCCCCTGGAAGCCGTCGTGGATACCTGCGACGGAGAAAAATACCGCTCCCAAGGTCGTGACGTCGTAGACACCAATACCACCCCGGATCACCGTTTTATTGTCAGAAAAGGGCCGGTAAGCAAAACCTAGGCGAGGCGTGAAGTTGGTGTAAACGTTGCGCAGCGTTTTGGGCCACCCCGCCTGTTCGGAAGTCAGGAAGGGAGTGCATGGAGCCGGGCCGGGATTGGGATTGACATTGTTCGGTGAGTTGCAGGCGTTGACGGCTACTGCCCATAAAGGCTGTGTTGCCGCTAGGGACCTGGGGTCTGACGAAATGATCACCTGACCCGTTATCGGAACGCTAGGATCGAAGTTGGTGAGGTTAATGGGGTCGTAGAGCGGAGGTATTCTAGAAATCCTTAGACCAGCGCTCAACGTCAGTTTTTGAGTGGCTCTGAAGGTGTCCGCCGCGTAACCGTAATAGTGAGTGGTGTTGCCATCGATATTCCTCGGTGGAGTGTGGGTGACGTACGTGTAGTACGGAACTCCCAACAGGAAGTCGGCAAAATTGTTCCCGGTATACTGACCATTAAAGAAGAAGTCTCCGTAGTCGTCCGCCGCCGACGAACCAGAATACCAAGTAGTGATCAGGTGAAGCTTGCGAAGATCGAAGCCAAACTTCATCGTGTGCTTGCCCTTGATCCAGGTCAGGTTCTCGTTGATCTGGAAGTTGCGGGAAAGTTCCGTATTTGGCCGGGTGTGAACAATGGCGTCGAGTCCACCCCTGGGTTCGAAGACAAAGTCGGGGAAACCGCCGGCCGGGAAAGGCCCCAGTTGTTGGGCATTCAGCCCTAGTTGCTGCATGAATGCCGGCCCGTCAAAAGGAAAGTCGCCGCCACTCTGCCTGCGGCTGATTCCTCCACGCAGCTCATTGATCAGGCTCGGCGTAATGTTGTAGTTGTGCGCAAGCACAATCTGATTGTCGTGCTCAAAATCTGTCTCCGCGGGAAGGAGCAGGCCGGAGGGGTTGACCCGCCTCCCATTCTTGTAGCTCCAGCGACCGAAAATACTTTGCTTCGTGTTAATCGTATGATCGATGCGGATATCAAACTGATCGGACAGAATGGGATTGGGAACGTTGACAACGTAATTGAAATCGCCGCTCGCATTTGGCAACGGATAAAAATTTAGAATCGCGGGCGCTCTCGGATCGAATTGACCCGTAGGGATCATGTTGTTAGCAAAAGGCGTTCCGTCCAGATCATGAATAGGATCAAGGCCCGTAAAATCGCCATTGCGCATAGCCTCGGTTGGCACGTTCCGTTGCTCGACTATCTGCGTCCGGTACCTCATACCTTCGTAATCGCCAAAGAAGAAAGTGCGTTTACCCCAAAGAGGTCCGCTGAAGGAACCTCCGAAATCGTTCGCGCTTTTGGCGGGCTTAACCACCTGTGGCACGGTCATTCGCGTGGCATCCAGGACTTTGTTTTGAAAGTACTCGAATGCGGTTCCATGAAAAACATTTGTGCCAGACTTGCTGGTCGTCGTAACGTCCGCCGGGTTGCCATATTCCGCCCCACCGCCCGACCCCTGCACCTTCATTTCTCCAATGCTTTCCGCGGAAAGAAACATCTCCCTTTGGGGGCCAGCCGAACGGATATCGGTCGTGCTGATGCCGTCCATAGAATATTCAACCTGGTTGGTCCCGGCTCCCTGGACTGTGATGTTGCCTCCTCCATCGCCAGTCACACCGGGGAGATAAGCCAGCAGACTATATGGGCTGGTGCTGCCGGCTCCGCGGTAGTTAGCTGGGAGTTCGAGGACCTCGTTGCTGTCGAAGGTCGACGAAATCGTGTGAGACTCCGTATTGATGAGTTCGGGAGTGGCAACTACCGTGATCTGTTCCGCCGCGGTTCCCACAACGAGTTTTAAGTCGACGCGGACGGTTTGGCGGGCTATCAACAAGATATCTTTGACTGTCACTTCCTTGAAGCCGGTGACTTGCGCGATGACGGTGTACTTACCAGCTTTCAAACTTTCGGCTTGGTAGTTCCCCTGGGCATCGCTCGTGACGTTCTGCGAGACATTTTCGCCCTGGTTTGTGACGGTGATGGTCACGTTCTGCATTACTGCGCCAGAAGGGTCCGTGACCGTCCCCAAAATTGTGCCGAACGTTGTCTGCGCGGTTGTGGGATACAAAAGCAGGATGGCTGAAAGCACGATACAAAGAGTGAGGGCCGCAAGCCGAATCGCTATCATTCCGTCGCCTCTTCTCTCGACAATCGATTTACTACGGTCGGAAACAGATGTTGCGGGATTCGTTGGCGGGATGATATGCAAAGTCCCGCTGCGGGTCAAGGCGGAAATTGTATAAAGATTGTGTTAGAAAGCTTGGCGTAAACGGTAACCTAGGCGGCAAAATTGGTGGCAAACTTCAGGAGATCTGCTCAGAACCCCAAAAAGGACTCTCCTTGCAACTACGACCAAAACCCATGGGTATGCTTTTACCAGTGAAACGTTTGTTGCACGGTGTCGCTCTGCTTCTGGTGAGCGCCAGTTTGGCTTACTGCAAACCGCCCGCCAACGCCCAACACCCCAACATTATCCTGATCACTCTCGACACCACTCGAGCTGATCGCATGGGCTTCCTGGGTTCGGAGCGCGGCCTCACACCCAATTTGGACGCGTTGGCCCGCGAGGGCGTCGTTTTTTCCCGCGCTTATGCACAGGTTCCGCTGACGACCCCCTCGCACGCCGTCATCCTCACGGGAACGTATCCCGAGTTCAATAATGTGAACTACATGGGCGATTCCCTCGGCAAGATGCTCCCTTTCCTTCCCGATATTCTGCGTCGAAATGGCTATAGAACCGCGGCTTTTGTGGGAGCGCTCGTGCTCGACCCGAAGAAATTGGCTCCAGGGTTTGAGCGTGGATTTGAGCTGTACGACGCGGGATATCATCGGCGGCGAGGGAATGAAGACCGCTATCGCAGCCTGGAGCGGCGTGGAGAAGAGGTCGTAAAGCGCGCCCTGGACTGGCTGAGCAAGCGTCCTGCCGGGCCGTTTTTTCTTTGGGTGCACCTCTACGATCCTCATGATCCGTATAGCCCGCCTGAACCATTTAGCACTCGCTACAAGGCAGAGCCATACGACGGCGAGATTGCTTACACAGATTCAATGGTGGGGAAATTCATTGCAGGGCTGAAGACGCGAGGCCTGTTCGACAATTCTCTACTTGCCGTAATGGCCGATCACGGTGAAGCATTTGGGGAACACGGAGAAAAACATCACGGCATTTTTCTTTATGATGAAACGATTCACGTACCACTGGTCTTCAAGCTTCCCGGAAAAGCGGCCTCGCGGAAAATTGAAAACCGAGTTGGCCTGGTAGACGTTGCTCCTACCGTTTTACAGGTCGCCCATTTGCCCGTTCCCCCTGTCATGCAAGGCAAATCTCTTTTGCAGCATATGAAATCAGGACAAGCCGGTGCCGCCAACCCGCCCGCCGATTCAGATTTACAGCGTCCGGTCTATTCGGAAAGCGCGTATGGTCATCTTTCTTTTGCGTGGAGCACACTGCGTGCCTGGCGAGCTGGCAAATATCTGTACATTGAAGCTCCGTCCCGCGAGTTGTACGACCAATCTGGGGACCCGTCTGCGGCGAACAACCTCGCTTCGCAATCCAAAGCGGTCGCTGACACTGCCGGAGCACAGATTGCGGAATTTGTCCGAACCATAAAAGGGTCCGTTAAAGAACGCACACAGCTGAGTCCTGAGCAAAGTGAAAACCTGCACGCGCTCGGTTACTTCAGCGCAGCTACGGGAAATCCCAACGAAGCCGGGCCCGAGGATGGTCCGGACCCGAAAGATAAAATTGACACCGCAAACTTGCTTTATGAGGCGTTGGTGGACATGGAACAGGAACAGTTTCAAGAGGCCGTGCCGGTTTTGCAGCTGGTACTGGAGCGTGAACCGAACACTCCAATCGCCTCGTTGCAACTCGGCAGGGCCTACATGTCCATGCGGGAATATCAAAAGGCGATAGCTCCTTTCCGGACGTTGGTGGAAAAGAAGCCGGATGATGCTTTCGCTCGCTACGAATTGGGGTGCGCTCTGGTCAAAACCGGCAATTGGGACGAGGCCCTGCCTCACTTCGAAGTTGCGGTTTCCCAAATGACGGGCTCGGCCATGATGCACTTTTATTTGGCGCTGGTTTATCAAAAAACTTCCCGCATAGACGACGCAAAGAAAGAATTTCAAAATGCGTTGCGCGCGGACTCGAATAACTTTCCGGCAAATCTCCTTTTGGGTCGGCTCTTTGTCATGAACGGACGAGCACCGGATGCGCTTCCTTACTTACAGAAAGCTGCCAAGCTGCGGACTGATTCGATCGACGTTCATCGATTCCTGGCCGACGCCTATTCGCAAGTGGGTCAGCCAGAAAATTCCCGTCGTGAACTCGCCGAAGTGGAACGCTTGCTGTCTCAGGGCGGTTCTAGACTTGGCACCCCGACGGAGCCCCAATAGGTCCAAGGAGAAGGCGTAGCTTTTCCGCGATATGAAGGTCTTTCACACGTTCCGTCTGGACGCCGCCAACTACTGTTTGTGGCGCGGCGAAGAGCGAGTGCCGCTCGCGCCAAAGGCTTTCGATGTGTTGCGGTACTTGATGGAACATGCCGACAGGCTGGTCACCCAGGACGAGATTCTGGAAGCCCTGTGGCCGGAAACGTATGTAAATCCGGAAGTGGTCAAGAAATACGTGCTGGGAATTCGCAAGGTTCTCGGCGACCAGGCCAGCAAACCGGCATTCGTTGCGACCTTTCCCCGGCGAGGTTATCAGTTCATCGCACCCATTCGCGAGGAGACGGTTGAAGCGCGCCCGGTGTCCGCGGCTAACGGTGCGATTCGGTCCATGGTGGGCCGTGAAGACGCGTTGACCCAGTTGAACGAGGCTCTCAGCAAAGCGTTGCAGGGACAGCGGCAGATCGTTTTTGTCACCGGGGAAGCGGGCATCGGGAAAACTATGCTGGTTGACGCTTTTCACCAGGCAGCCGCCGGCAGCGCTAATGTGCGGATCGCGCGGGGCCAATGCGTAGAAGGCTTCGGAGGAAAAGAAGCCTACTACCCGGTCCTGGAAGCAGTGGGAGAGTTGTTGCGCGACGCCGCCGACGGTCCGATTGTGCACTCCTTCGCCAAACGAGCGCCGACCTGGCTGATGCAGTTCCCGGCTTTGCTGGACGCGCAGCAACGAGAGACGCTGAAGAAAGAAATCATCGGCGCTACGCGGGAGCGGATGGTGCGTGAGATTTGCGAAGCATTGGAAGCGATCAGTTCGCAGACGCCACTGGTCATTTGCCTGGAAGACTTGCATTGGGTGGATCCGTCCACACTGGACTTTATCTCGGCATTGGCCCGCCGACGGGGGCCAGCAAGATTGCTGCTGCTGGCGACCTATCGCCCAGCTGAGGTAATCATTTCGCAGAGTTCTTTGAAAGCTCTAAAGCCGGATTTGGTTCTCCACGATCTGAGCCACGAAATTGCGCTAGAGCGACTGGAGGAGTCCGATGTCGCCGAGTACCTGGAAGTCAGATTTGCGAATTGCACTTTTCCGGACGGATTTGCGACATCTGTCTACCGGCACTCCGGCGGTAACGCGCTATTCATGGTGACCATCTTGCACGAGATGGTAAAGAAGGGAGTGGTTGCTCAGGACCAAAAAAAGTGGACGCTTAAAGTGTCGCTCGGGGATGTCGAGCTCGGTGTTCCAGAAACGCTTGACCAGCTGATCGATGCGCAATTTCGGCAGTTGAGTGCGGTCGAGCAGCGCATTTTGAGAACCGCAAGTGTCGCCGGGGATCGCTTTTCGGTCTGGGCCATTGCGCCCTTGATGGACATGTCGGCCGAGGGCATCGAGGATGCTTGCGAGGGGCTGGCGCAAAAACTGCAATTCATCAAGGCTGCTGGAATTTACGAACTGGCGAATCGCGAGATATCGTCGCATTACGACTTCAAGCATTCTCTGTATCGGGAAGTCTTGTATCGGCGGCTTTCCGAGGCCACTCGTGCGAAATTGCATCTGTTACTGGCGCAGAGGCTCAAGGCGTTCTGCGATCCGTGCGAGCAGGAATTAGCGACTGAACTGGCATTGCACTTCGAGGAAGGGTATGACTACGAACAGGCGATCCAGTACTTGTTTCTTGTCGCGAAAAATGCGGCGCGGCGATTTGCCTATCGTGATTCGATCGACACGCTTAACCACGCCCTGGAATTGGTTGCAAAAGTCGCCCGCGGCAATCGCGGCCAACTGGAGATTCAGATTCTGATGCAAATCGGCGATACCCACTACGCTTTGGGAAATATGGCCGAGTCAGCACAAGCGTTCGAGCAGGCGGCGTCGCGAGCGGCGTACGCAGGCTTGGGGGCAGCTCAAGTGACGGCGTTGATTCGCCTGGTGCACCCGATGGGGTTGATCGATGTGGATCGCGCGGTTGCCGCTATCGAACAGGCCGAACTAATCAGCGCGGATCTCGACGATGCAAAACTCCACGCCCGCGCTCAACTTCTTGGAGCGTGCGCACGTCTCTACTATCATGCGTGGCGGTCTCAAGACGCAGAACTGTTCTCCCGCGCCATGGAAACGCTCCGGCGGTTGAGCGGTCCCGGACCGTTACAGTACCCGGAAATGCATTATGCCCACCTGCATCCGCTGCAAGGCGGTTTTCAGGAAGCACTGCAAATTGCAGATGCCGGAATTCTAAAAATCAACGAGACCACCAGCACGGTATCGGTTCTGCTGGCGATTGGCGCGAAGGCTGTTGCGCTCATGCACATGGGGCAGCTTGGAGACGCACTGCAGGTGATTCGCGCCGCCACGGAGCAAGCAACGACGAACGGCAACGACCCGTGGCTTCTGACGATTCGGGAAGCCTGGCTGCGTACGACAGCTTTAGATTTCGAAGGCGCCCGGGAGTTATGCCAAACGATGATTCGCTCGGACTCGGGATACCCGAAAGGCCAGCCGCAAGCCATTGGCTGGTTTGCCGCCGGGAACGTGGCGCTGGCACACACGAAGTTTGATGAAGCGGTAGAGAACTTCAAGCGAGTACTGGACGAGGACCTAACCCCAAAGTTTTTTTTGCATTGGTATTGGCGAATGCAAGCTCAACTCGGACTAGCCAATGCATGGCTGGCTTCAGGAGACCTTGGAAACGCTTGCGCCGAAGCTGGCCGTCTCCTGGATTCCGCGCTTGCAACAGCCGACCCCAACCTGCAAGCGCTGGCATGGGACTTGAGGGCCAGGGTCGCGATCGCAGAGAAGAACTGGAACGACGCTGAGGAAATCGTGCAAAAGGGCGGTTCGATTCTGGCGAAATTTGAAATACCCACGGTCGCTTGGCGCCTGCACCAGACGGCGTGGGATTTGAACCGCCACGTAAAAAATGAGGCGGCCGGCGAAGCGCGACGAAAATGCGCGGAGGAGTGCATACTCAAACTCGCAGATTCTTTCGCGCCGGAGGAGCCTTTGCGAGCGACGTTCCTCGGGGCTGCTGCCGTCCGCCGAATCTTTCAGGAAAGCATCGAGAACGAACCCACCCGGCAGCCGAAACGAAGGCAACGGGCAGGGCGGTGAGCGCGCCCCTCACTCGTTGCAAGCCGAGGCGCGCAGCGTTGAACTGCGGAATCAACCGCGCGAGACCAAGATCTATTCTCAGTCTATTCCACGGTGACCGTGAGTGTCGTTGTGTGGACAATCGATCCGCTGGCGGCCTTGACTTCGATTAGGGCTGTCCGCCGGCCCGGGTCGGAGGCTCTAGAGCCGCCGCATCCGCTTGCCAGGATTGCCGTCGCGAATAGCGTTGCCCCCGCCACGATCTTGAGCATTCGGGGCCGCTTCGCTGCCCGGTAAAGAAATAAGAAGAAAAGAAACAGGAGTACCAGGTCCACGGTGAGCCAGGTTGTTCTTAAGATGGGAACCCAATTCATGTTGGCCGCGGCCGCCGACGTGCTTACGGTCAGAGTGGTGGTTGTCGAGGGGCTGTTGAGGCCAATTACCGGCGGCGCGAAGCTACACAGGACTCCGGCAGGCGCGGAGCAGGAAAATGCGATGTTATCCGCGAATCCGCCCGTAGGCGCGACGACGATCTTGAATTGCGTGGACTGGCCTGCCACCACGGTCGCACTTGCACGATCGGAAGAAAGCGAGAAATCGGCGGCTGCGATCCGAATCGTTACTGGCGCGGATGTGCTGCCCGCAAATTTGCCGTCGCCTTCATATCGCGCGGTCAGAGAATGGGCGCCGGCAGCTAACGCGCTTGTCCGCAACACCGCGACACCAGAGTTATTCAGCGGGGCGTTGCCGATCGTCGTGCCACCGTCATCGAAGGTGACTTGGCCGGTCGGAGTTCCGTCGTCCGATTGCATGGTCGCCGTCAGAACGATCGAGGCTCCCACCGAAGAGGTCGCCGGTGCATTCAACGTCACCGATGTGGCCAGACCGTTCACTGAAGCATCCAGTTGCGACGTGCTGGGAAGAAAGGTCGCGTCACCGCCGTATCGAACATTCAACGTGTGGACGCCTGTCCCGGTAAACGTTACGTCCAGACTGCCCGAACCGTCTGTCAGCCGCACGTCACCGAGCACCGCGCTCCCGTCGCTGATGCGTACTGAGCCTGTCGGAGTTCCCGCATTGCCGGACCCGGCAGATACGACCACGGATATACGGCCGGATTTGCCGGAAGTGAGCGGTGGAGCGCTGGCTTGCGTTACGCTAACCAAGCCGGCGCGCACGCTAGCAAAAAGACCATCCTGATCCCCGTTAATACCGGCCGCAAAATAAAGCGTATTCGGATCGCCGAAAGCTTGCGAGCCAAAAATCAAGCCCCGCAAATTCGAATTGCGGATCGGATTGCCATCGCCGTCGTCCAGATGGCCGAGAAAGTTCCCGCTAGCAAAATCAAAAGCGTTGATCACTCCGTCGCCCGTGTTCCCGACCAGGATAGCGTTTGCAAACGGTCCAAATTCAGCGCCTGCTTGCGCTACGCCCCACGGGTCGTCGAGCGCACCGGATGTAGCAAATCGGCGAACAAAATGGCCACTGAAATCGAATGCGCTCACGATCCCGTTGCCGCCCCCCGGGACCGGATTCAGCTTCTCGGCATCTTGCGGAGCAAAAGTCACAAATAGCTGATTTCCGATAACCTGCATTCCGAAAGGCGCGAAACCCGCGGGCAAGCCGGGATCGCGCAGGGTGCCCGCGGGAGCGAAATTCGTATCAAAAAGTTGAACGATGGCGTTGTGGAAATCGGCCACAGCTAGTTTCGCTGGGCCTGCAGAAGGGTTCAGGATCGCAAGCGAAGTATAAACCGCGCCGGATTGCGAATTATTGACCTTAAGGGTCGCTTCCGACGGAACATTCCCCTGCGTATCGACGCCCCAAAAGAAGATGCCTCCATGGGCAGTCGCGACAATCGCCGCAAAAGCAAATTGGTTGCTGTCTGCTCCGGCAAAAGCAAGGTTGCTATCGACCACCACTCCCGTCACGCTTACCCCCGCTGGACCGGCCACATCGGGCACAGCAAACGCGGAGGGGCGTATGTTCAAACCTTTCGCGTCCTCGGTCGCCACACGGCTAGTCTTGCCGTTCGCAATTAGGAAGAATCGTTGCGGCACCGCGGCGATTCCCCAAGGGCCCTTTAGTATCGGATTGACCTGCCCGGCGATCGCCGTCACATCCGAAGCGAGATTGCGTTGCCGGTAGGCAACATTCTGGGCGCGGATTGGTGAATTCGCCGCAACAAGGGCGAGTACAAACAGACCTATTCTTATAACTCTGAGAAACACGTTTTCCTCCAACTGTCGTTATTGAATGTTTGAAAAACCGAGGGCCCGCTAATCCGCTCCTAGCTGGCTTGGCGATACTTGGCGAAATTGCGCCAGTAAGCCCTGCAGTCGTTTGCGCGCCTTATGCACTTGCGACTTGGAACAACCAACCGAGCAGCTCTCAAGTTTGGCGATTTCCTGATGTCTGTACCCGAGCACCACATGCAGCAGAAACATGCGTCTGGATCCGGCGGGAAGCTGCCGAAGCGCTCGTCTTAAATTGATTCGATCGACGGCGCTGTCCATGGAGTGGTCAGAAACGGTAAGGAACGGCAATGCCTCCGTGTCCAAGCTCTCCGTGCGCGCTTCGCCAGCCCGCTTCCGGCGCATATGCATCAGCACGGCGTTGACTGTTACCCGATGAAGCCACGTGGACAGCCGGGATTCGCCGCAAAACGTCCCGATCTTGCGAAAAAGGATCAGAAAAACTTGCTGCGTAATGTCCTCGGCGTCGGCGGCGTTTTTCAGCATTCGCAGGCAAACGCTATATACGCGGCGGCTGTGCGACCGATACAGTTGTTCGAAAGCCGCTGCGTCGCCATTTTGGGCGCGCCGAACGAGTTCCGGCGTATCAGGATCAGGTGCTTGCGCTTCCGTAGCGGCGGGTGTCGCAGTGATTTTGTCTTCGATGTTTGTTAGTTTCACGACTTCGCTCCATCTTCTTGGGTGCTACCGGTTCACGAATGTGGATTCGAACCGGTCTGCTATGGCATGAACTTGTAGCCGGTCCGGTGAACCGTTATGAAGTGACGGGGTTCGGAAGGTTCTTGTTCAAGTTTGCGTCGCAGTCTGAGGATGTGGTTGTCCACCGTGCGCGTGTTCGGATAGTTTTCGTAGCCCCACACTGCATTCAGCAGTTCGTCGCGCGAAATCACACGCCGGGCGTTTTGCATCATGTATTTCAGAGCTTTAAATTCCATGGCAGTTAGCGCGACCGGTTGCTGTTTAAGGGAAGCAGTCATTTCCGCGAAATTGATCCTCACGTCACCGAACGCTGACTCGCCGGCTGAGTCGGGCTCTTCCGGTTGCCTCAGTGTTGTATGCGGTTCGAAGGTTTCTTCCGCAGTGCCGGCAATGGACTCGGCCGCGACGATTCGCATTGAGTAATTCTTGTCTCCCATGGCGCATTTCGGGAGTAAGACGACCACCGGCAGAAATTGCGACAACTGCCGAATCTGCTTCAGGCTTGCGGCGGACGAGAAGTCGAGAAACGATGCCGTCAATTCGATTGGTTCGCTCGAAGGCCTAGTGAATTGCGGGATTAGACTTTTTAGATTTGCTCCCATGACTTCGTCCCCTTTTCTGCAATCATTTACAAACGATCCTTCAAATAGCGGTCCCAGCAGTCTCCACCTCGAAAGCGACAGTGGAAAAACTGATAGGCTTCCTTGCCGGGGATCTTGAAGCAGACGAAACCGAACCCCTGTCCGGCAACAATCGGCTGCTGGCACTTACTGCACTGAACTACGGTTCTAAATTTCACGGCTTGCCTCGCGAGCCTCTCTTGCCCTTCCCTGCCCGCCTTACTATTGGATCGGAGCCGGCCGCAGCTGGAGGAGCTTCGCCATTCGGAATCATGAGTTGCTCGAACCGCTCGCCAAGGAAGTTCAGCAGCTCTTCGGTCGAGCGGAAGCGCACCTCACAGCAGGTGTCAACCTCTTGCACCCATCCTTCAAATCGACGGTCGGCGGGCCGGGTGTCATTTCCGAGTCGAATCACGAATGCCAGTCGCATAGATCCTTCTTGCCTAAACGGCAACCGCTTGAGATTTTTGGTTCACAGCGCCCAAGAGTCTGGAACCCGAGAGGCGAAGTCCGACGGACTGCGCCTCGCGCGGTTCGTGAAGTCGGCTTACCGCGCCTCATCATTGATGAATCGCTCGGTGCCGGTGGCGATCCACTTGCCAGCGGCAGCGGCAGGAGCCGCAATTCTCACCAGGAACAACGGGTTGTTGCAGGTGGAGGGAATGCCGTTGATCTGGCCGGCAAACTGGGCGTCGCCGTGAACGTTCAGCGCAACCGGAGTCGTATCCAGAATGACCGGTGTCGCGCCGGGATTGCAGACCAGCGTACCTTCTACCGCAGTAACCGGTCCGGGCGTGCCGCTCGAATTGCTGCCGTTGAGAACCAGCCCATCCACGTCAAAAAACGCGGCGCCATTCGTCAGGTTGACGCGGGCGCGTCCGCTGCGAACGGACCATGGACCGGCTCCGGCGTGAATCCCACTGACCGGATTGTCTACGCCGGGGGCAGTGATGACACCGGCGATGCTGTTCCAACGCACCGATTCTCCGAAATCGAAAGCCAGGGCGGCGGCAGCGCCGAGCGAAAGGGAAAACAGACCCACAAGTACTTTTTTCATTTCATAATCCTTTAACGTGAACGCCGCACACGGCCCTTGGGCCGATCCGGCTATGCTGTAAAGGTAGAAGAGCGTAGGGTGCGGAGGAGTGACGGCTCGGTGACCTTTTGGTTCCGTTCTAGTGCCTTGCTCCTGCGGCAGAGTCCCAAGGAAGAGCCTTTAGCCATCGAAATCGGCAACGCTGCTGGCGTACACTCATTACCCAGTAGTTGTCCCTGGGCTCCTGCCGGACACAGGATCTGGCTCCTCGAACATGAAGTCCTTCCGTGGATATCGCCTGGACACGGTCAATCACTGCCTGTGGCGCGGTGACGAACGCCTGTCGCTGGCTCCCAAGGCTTTTGACGTCCTGCGTTACCTCGTGGAGCACGCCGATCGTCTGGTCACACAAGACGAGATCCTGGAAGCCTTATGGCCGGACACGTATGTCAACCCTGAAGTCGTCAAGAAATACGTCCTCGGCATTCGCAGAGTCCTGGGCGATGATTCCGCCAAACCCGCGTTCGTGGCCACCTTCCCGCGCCGCGGCTATCAGTTCATCGCCGCGGTCGGCGATGAAACGCAAATCCCATCGCCCAAGATAGCCACTGAGCCGCGCAGCAAGACGATCGTCGGTCGCGATAAAGCTCTCGCTCTCCTGCAGGAAGCGCTCGCAAAAGCACAGTCCGGAGACCGGCAAATTCTTTTCCTGACCGGCGAGGCCGGCATCGGCAAGACCACCCTGGTGGGCGCTTTTGAGAAACAAAATAATTCACATGCGCGCACGCGGATTGCGCGGGGCTACTGTATCGAAGGCTTTGGCGGAAAAGAGGCCTACTATCCCGTGCTTGACTGCCTGGGGCAATTGCTGCGCGGCGGAGAAGAACGCGAATTCGTGCAGACCCTGGCCAGGCGGGCTCCCACCTGGCTCGTGCAATTTCCGCACCTGGTCGACTCCGAACAACGCGAAGCGATCGAAAAGCAAGTCCTCGGAGCGAGCCGCGAGCGGATGGTGCGGGAGATCTGCGAGGCGCTAGAAATCATCACGGCCCGCGATCCGCTGGTGCTGTGCCTTGAGGATCTGCATTGGGTGGATCCTTCCACCCTCGATTTCTTGTCGGCGGTCGCTCGGCGGCGCGCGTCTGCGAAGCTCCTGATCATCGCGACGTACCGTCCTGTGGATGCCATCGTGGCGCAGAGCCCGCTGCCCGCCCTCAAACAGGATCTGGTGATTCACGATCTGGCTCGCGAGATCAGCCTCGAGCGCTTGGAGGAAAGTGATGTAGCTCTGTATATCGAAGCCGAGTTTCCCCATGCGAATTTCCCCGCGGCTCTGGCCCCCGCCATCTACCGCCAGTCAGGTGGCAACGCGCTTTTTATGGTTGCGATCCTGCAGAATTTGTTGAAGAAGCAGTGGATTGCGAAAAGCGAGGGCCGGTGGACGCTGCTCGAGCCTCTTTCCCACCTCGAGCGCAAGGTTCCGGACACGCTCGATCAACTGATCGAAGCGCAGTTCCGCCAACTAACTGTGGTCGAGCAGCGGGTCCTTCGCGCCGCCAGTGTGGCGGGCGAACAGTTTTCACTGTGGGCCATCCACGACGCGGCGGAACTGGATGCGGCCGAAATTGAGAAGGTTTGCGAGGGTCTGGCGGAAAGGCAGCTGTTCATCGGCTTCGCCGGCGTTCACGAGCTTGTCAATGGCCACGTTTCGGCGCACTACGATTTCCAGCATTCTTTCTACCGCGAGGTTCTCTATCGCCGGCTTTCCGAGGTTAGCCGGGCCAGGCTGCATTTGCTCTTGGCCAAAAGGATGCAGGCATTCTGCGACCCCTGCGAACAGGAGTTCGCGACTGAGCTAGCCATGCATTTCGAGAGCGGCCATGACTATGAGCAGGCCATCCGCTATCTGATTCTGGCGGCCGAAAACTCGACGCGGCTCTTTTCTTATCGCGATTCCATTAACATCCTGGAGCAGGCACGGGAACTCGCCGCCAAACTGCACCCGTCCCGCGGAGCAAGTCTGGAAGTGCGCGTTCTCGAGAAAATTGGCGATGCGAACTTCGCTCTGGGCAACCTGCTGGATTCGGCGCAAGCCTACACGGATGCCGCTTCGCGCGCGGCCGCAGCCGGTAACCAGTCCGACCAGGCTCACGCGCTCGTTCGCGCGATGTACCCGCTGGGCGCCATCGACCCTGATCGGGGTTTGGCCGCCATGCGCCAGGCGGTGCAAACTTGCGAAAAGATCGGCGACCCTCGGCTGACCGCGCAAACCCAGATGCTTTCGATCGGCTGTCATCTGGTTTTCGATGAGTGGCGGCAGCGCGACGCCGATGTGTATGACGCAAATCATTCAGCTCTTTGCGATTCGAGCGATTCCGGCGATGAACCTCTTAAGCAAATGGTGCACGGACACGTGCTTTCGCTGTGCGGAAAGTATCATGAAGCAATCGCTGCCTTTGAGGGCTCAGTGTCCGGCGTGGACCTTAGCACCGGCTTGATCACTTCATTTGGCGCACTCAGCGGCAAAACTTTTGCGCTCTTGCGGCTGGGCGACCTCGGCGAGGTCCTGCGTATTGTCCGGGCGGGTAAAGAATCCTACGAGGAGAACCGCACGCGTTGGCGGCTTTTGCACGTGCGCGAGGCCTGGATCCGGCTTCTGGCGTTCGACTACCAGGGTACCCTCAATCTCTACGACTCAATCTCCGATGACCGCGATCAATGGGCCGTCCAGCCGCGCGCCATCTGCGAAATGGCCGAAGGCTACATGGCGGAACAGCAAAAGGACTTTCCGCGCGCTCTGACCCATTTTTCACGCGTTTACCAGCTGGACTCTGGAACCAAGTTCTTCCTCTCCTGGCTTTGGAGAATCAACGCGCACCTGGAACTTGGCAATGTCTGGCTGCGATCCGGCGAAACCACGAAGTCCAAATCCGCTTCCGAAAGCATTCTAAAGAGCGCGTTGTCGGTCGCCGACCCGCACATTCAGGTTCTGGCCTTGGAGTTGGCTGCGCGCGTCTTCATGGCGGAAAGCGAAATGCCGCGCGCCCAGGAACACATCGAAAATGCCATCCGGCTGGCGGAGCAATATGAAATCCCGCTGGCCGCCTGGCGGGCCTATGCAACCGCATCAGAGATTTTTCGAGCCCGGGGAGAGAACAGCCGGGCCGACCGTGTTATTCAGCTAGCCGAAGAAACTATCATGCAGATCGCAAACTCGTTCGATTCGGACGAACCGCTGCGCGCGACGTTTCTGTCGGCCGAGCCGGTTCATCGCATTTTCTGCAGGAGCTCCAAAAGCGCGCGCTAAGCAGTAGTTGATTGTTTGCATGCAAGCCTCGGCCTGATGCGCGTCCCGGAACCCCAACGAACCACGCAACGTAGAAACAATAATCTCCGCGTCTCGACCGGCGTAGTTACCCGTTCCTAAGGGCACGATACGGATGGGCGGCTTGGAATTTCCGCACGCCGAGTTCAAGCAGCATCGAAAATTACCTTCCCTTGACTTGAAAATTACCGCTACGGCCGCTTTCCCGCCAACTGAGTCTGCAATGGGAACATCTCACCAGAAGCAAAAACACAAGTGAGTTGCGGATCGCTGCCTATCTGCCTAAGGCAGCAGCCACACACCGCCGCAGGAATTCTGCGGTGCACAAATCCATCAGGAGGATGTAATGAAGAGTAAGTTCGTGGTGTCTCTGTTTGCGTTTCTCGCGCTGTTGGCCGGGGTGGCCCAGGCCCAGGATCATTCCAAAGTGGATATCTTTGCCGGGTATTCCTTTGATCGGTGGGATGGGGCAAAGAATTTCAATCTCAACGGCGGCAGCGCTTCCGTTGCGTACAATGTGAATAACTGGTTGAGTGGCGTCGCCGATTTCGGCGGATATCATAACGGCAACGTTCTGAACACTGGCTTGGACTTCACGCTGTCCACTTATCTTTTTGGTCCGCGGATTTCTTACCGCCACTGGAACCGCGTCACGCCCTTTGGCGAGGTGCTCTTCGGCGCAGAACGCGTGAGCACAAGTACTGCCACGGCAAATAGATCGGACACTGGCTTTGCCATGACGGCAGGTGGCGGCTTTGACGTCAAACTGGCGAAACATTTCTCCGTTCGTCCCGTCAAGGTGGATTACCTCTTGACGCGCTTCGCAGCAGCTGGCGCCGCCGCGCAATCGCAAAAGAACTTGCGCGTTTCGACCGGCGTCGTCTTCAACTTCTAACTTTCGCGTTATGAATGGACTGCCTTTGAATTTCAAGCAGTAGTCCCCAATCGACCTGTCATCAGCCTTCTGCAAAAGATCGGCGAAAGAATAGGGTTCGACTCCCCTAAACCGCAAGACGTAGTTGGTTGCCGGGGAGCGCGTGAGGCTGCGGAGCATTCTAGGCAGCCGCCGCCTCCGCTAACGCCTACTGATTCAGTCAGGGTGTAGATACGAAGTGTACGCAAAACTGCGGAGAACATCCTTCCTGGCATCGGGCCGCTTGAATCGAGCGCAAGTCTTGACTAACGCCGTTACAGGAACAGTGAACAAGAACAGCTTTGAAGCGGACGTATCGGATCGTTGGAAACAGGATCCGGAGCTTTCTGCACTGAGTGAGACACAGGTGTGAAACATGCGAGTAGTACCCGCTGGAACTGCTTCCATAACGAAAATCTTGGAGGAGCGCGCGGGAATCGAACTGATCGCTACGCAGCGTAGCGATGTATGGCGGATGAGCCCCCGGCTCTTCTGTTCTGCCAAAACGTTCAGATTCGAACTAGCTCTCAATTGGAAAACAGATGGAAAACAGCTGCGAACCGAGCTGTTCTCTATTGGCAGCGAATATGCTTCGTGAGCCACTCGAGAATTTGCCCGAAACGGAACTCTCCACGTTCAATGGAATGAAGCATGAACTCACAAGCCGCAAGCGGCTCCAATTCGAGGTCGCATCCATTGACCAGAAGAAAAGTGTGAGCAACGGCGAATGCGACGCGCTTGTTGCCGTCGAGGAATGGGTGATTGTTGGCTAGTGATTCCATCAGTGCCGCAGCTTCTTCCGACATGCCGTTGTAGTATCCAATCTGAGGACGGAAAACGGCGGACTCCAGGAGTCCTTTATCTCGGATTCCATGAGTGCCGCCATAATCGTTGATTAGCCGGAGATGAATCTGTAGGACTTCGCCGACGGTTAGGTAGTACCGTTCGGCCATTTACTCAGCAAGTCTTCGATATAGATCCCGGAATTTCTCGTTGGAGCGGCGGAACGCATCCATTACTTCCGGTCGCACAGTATGCTGCGAGGGGACCACGTTATGAATGTAATGTTCGATGGCCTTCTCCAACAGAAAACGCTGGGATTGTCCGTTTTCTTTTGCGACCGCGACGAATTCTTTGTAAAGCTTCGCGTCGATTGCTGGGCCGATCTTAACAGTCGTGCGGTTAGCCATGATTCGCCCCCTCAACTCTATTCTATGACCGAGATTTCCGTTGTCAAGAATAATCTAGATTTTGCTAGCCTTTGACCGGACAGACACAGAGCTTTGTGAGACTCTATTTGAGCAGAACTGGATGCGGGACGCGCAACGTGAAATACCGAATTGCAGGTCGGGCGACCGCGGGCTTTCTCATTGTGAGCGGCTGGGTGTCATGGCAAATGTCGCACATAAGCGTTAGTCGGTCTATTGGTGGAAACCGTGCAATGAGCAAAGACCGTCAACAACGAATCGAAGGCCATCTCAGAACTTTATAACTATGCCAGCGGAAACCCTGCCCTGTCTGTCTTGGGTCTGGCCGCCGAACTTGGTCATAAGCCAGTCTGCCTGCACCAGACGTATTCCGATCCCCTTCCGAAGCCCGATGTCCAGTCCGCCGCCAACGAACATGGCGAAGGCGTTGTCGCTGGTCCCTCTCGCCGAGATTGTCGCGCCACCAAACAATGCATGCACGAAGGGCTGAACTACTGGAAGGCGCGCTGTGAGGACGGGACCAACCGTATATGTATAAACCGAAGAATTAGTTCTGTGCGAATTGTAAACACCACTGAAGTCACCTGTTATTCCCAGAACGTGTTTGAAGTTTCCAGTCATCGAGGCGTTCCACCCCACCGCGTTATAGCTGGACTGTAGATGTTCGTACTGGGCACCTCCAAATATTTCCACTCTCTGCGCAAATGCTGGCGCGCACAGGAATCCGGCGAGTAAAATTGTGAGTATAAGTGGTTTTGTCATCGAATCATCCTTCTCAAAGAATCTCAACTCTCTCGAACAATTAATTACCTTGCATCTACGCGTAGCGATGCTCGAACCGTCAATGTTACAGCCCGGTCCGAGCTCCCCGGGGGCTAGGGAGTTTCCACGGTGAATTCGGCTTGGCAACTGGCCGTGCCGCCGCGTCCATCGTCCACCTGGCCGGTTACCACGTATCGCGAAGGAGAGATGCCGCTTGTATCCAAGTACACTTCGTTGCCGGAGCCTGAGATCTTGCCGACATTCGATTGCCAGACAAAGGTAAGGGGATCGTTGTCAGGATCGCTGGCCGCTGCCACGATGTGCACCCGATCGCCAGGATGAAGCGTGGTCGGACTTAGGGCGCAACTGATGGTGGGCGGCCGGTTGGTGGGCCGCGCATTCACACGGATCTCGGCCGTGCACGTCGTGGTGCCGCCCCGACCATCGTTTACACGAGCGGTCACGATGTACGAGCCGGCCGCCAGCCCTGCCGAGTTCCAGCGGGCTTGCGGCCCGGTTCCATCAATGGTCCCCCCGGTCGCGGTCCAGGTATAGGTAAGCGTGTCGTTGTCGGGGTCGGAAACGACCACCCGTGTGGAGACGCTATCACCTGGATACACCGCCGTCGGGTTGGCGAAACAAGATGCTGACGGAGCGCGATTGTGAGTTGGTCGAGGAGCTGGAACGCTGTGTGCCCGGAAGGTATAGTCGATGCCGAGGACCAACCGCAGATGGCTCTGACCATCATGGACGAAATGCGTCCGCAGGAAGTCCAGGTTGCCACGAGCCGTAAAATGCGAGCTGAGCCTATAGTCAAGTCCCCCGCCCACCATCCAAGAAAAAGCGGTGTCCGAGGCGGAAGCACTCGGCATGCTTTGCTGGGTCACTTTTTGATGAAGATGCGATACACCAAACTCTGCTTCGCCAAACGGAGTCAGCTTGTGTTTGTCCGTCCATTCGGTGGAGAAAAAAATGCGTGGTCCAAAGAGAACGTTCTGTAGATGACTGTCCACCGCAATAGCTCCGAAGTCGGTGAAGGCAAAGGTCCCTAGCGTGGACGAATCCCAGGTGGAGTCGTAGTCAGCGGCAATTGATATTCGCTTTGTGAAATACCACGCACCGCGAATATCAAAGCCATCGGTTCCGAAATTGCCGGTGACGTGAGTATACCCGCCGCCGACCTGCAGTCCTTGACCGCGCACGGTTGTAGGCAGAGCCAATGCGGCCATTAACAGCAGCAAAAGTAAGACTGGAAACAACGCACAGCTTGATGGCCGAAGTATGCGAGAAAGCATGTGTCCCCTCCCTAATCCTGCAGCAATGTTTATTAGAACTCTGGGAGGAAGGCTGGTGTGACCTGTCAGAACTAACAGAATCGCCAGTGAAAGTGGACTTGCCATCCGAAAACGCCATCCGAAAACAATGACCCGAAATCTTGCCAGCGCCGGGCAAAATCGTGGACACACCCGAAAAGCGCTCCTAGAGAGGGTGCCTTCTGAAGCTACCTTTCTTGCTGTCGACTCCATTGTGGAGTAGACTCCACATATGGAAACTGTACAGATTGTGCTCGACAAAAAGCTACTGCGCGCAGCCGATCAGGTCGCACGCCGGACTAAGCGGAACCGCTCCGCCTTGGTGCGTGATGCTCTCCGCGAGCATCTGCAGCGATTGGCCATTCGCGATCTGGAAGAACGCGACCGCACCGGCTATTCCAAACGGCGGCAGTCTCGCGATGAGGCAAGCAGGTGGGAAGCGGAGGCTGTGTGGCCAGCGGAATAAGTCGAGGTGAAGTTCGGCTTTATGAATTCGCTGCACCTAACAAGAAACGGCCGGTTGTCGTTCTCACGCGTGACAGCGCCGTGCCGTATCTATCCACAGTTACGGTGGCTCCGATCACGACCGCGATTCGCGGTGTGCCGTCCGAGGTTCTCCTCACGGAGAACGATGGCATGAAAACGCCCTGTGCCGTAAATTTGCACAATGTCGTGACCGTGACTCAGAATCGCTTGGGAAGGCGGGTCGCACAGCTCAGTTCGCCCAGGATGGCGGAAATTTGTGCAGCCTTGCGCTTTAGCCTCGGTTGCGACGGCAGCTAGCTTGGCTAGACCACGCTGGCGAGTGCGCCATAGAACGGGCGTTGCCAGCGACTCGAAAACTGATTTGCTTTTTTCTTTTGAGGTTTGGAGCGGGCGATGGGAATCGAATTGCATCCCAAATTTCTAAGCCTCGCCGAAACAAGGTGTTACCGGCCGCTCCGTGAGTCAATTATGCCAAATGTTGCCAAAAACCCGTTTGCTGGTCCTAAGATGTTTAAGACCCTGTTGAGGTAAGGAGTGCTATGCTATAGTAAGGAATGGAGATTCTGCCATGAAGAAGGCAGCGCGCATCACAAGCAAAGGACAGATTACGGTTCCCCACGAAATTCGACGCGCGCTAGGCGTTCGCCCTGGCGACAAGTTGCTCTTTGAGAAAGACCGAGCGGGCATCCGGGTCCGCCCTGTGCGAGCAAACAGCCCATTTGAAAAATATCGTGGCGTCGGAAGCCCGGGCATTGCCCGTGGGAAAAAGGCGGTTGTGGCTTGGGTTCGCAAGCTGCGCGGGCGATGACCACCGCTATTGACAGCAACGTTCTCATTGCGCTCTGGAATGAGGACGACACCTTGAACACTCGGGCGCGTTCGGCGCTCGACAACGCTTTGACGCGGGGCAGCCTAATTGTTGCCGCACCAGTCTTCGCGGAGCTACTTGCCGCCCCCGCTAGGTCGGAAGCCTTCCTTGATTCTTTTTGCAGAGAAACGGGCATCGCGGTGGACTGGAATCTCAACGAGGCTACTTGGCGCGCTGCAGGCCGCGCCTTCCAGCAGTATGTTGCTCGCAGAAGACAACAGCGGGACTCCGGCCCGCGCCGAATTCTTGCCGACTTCCTCATCGGAGCTCATGCCTTGCACCATGGCTTCCGGCTTCTCACCTTGGATGATCGCTTGTACCGAGCGGCTTTTCCCCGCCTTGCGATTCTGAGCGTTTAGGGCAAAGGGTCTTTCACTAACTGTTTGGAGTTTCAGGTTGGCAACAATTAAGAGTCGACAAGCCCTTTGTTTTGAGTGAAATGGAGCGGGCGATGGGAATCGAACCCACGTCCGAAGCTTGGGAAGCTTCTATACTGCCATTGTACGACGCCCGCTCTCTTCTCTCTAGCTCATTGATTATACACCACTAAGCGACTCGCGCTCATCGGTCCTTATTTTCCCTATTTTCCAAACTGGGGCAAAACCGTGTTTTTTTTTGAAAATATTGATTTTCTGCCGATCGGGGACAATTCCATAAGCCCTTTACAACCAGGGCCTTAGAGCGGGCGCTTGAGGGCTCGATTGCTGGCTCTTGGTCGAGAACAGAAGCTCGCTAGGCTTCGGATGTACTTGGTTAAAATCTTCAATTGTCAGCCTCGCATGCTGTGGTATGATGGAGCCATCATGATGGCCAAGACTCAGATCACCCTTGAAACTGAGATGCAGCGCCGAGCCCGCCAACGTGCCAATGATCTCGGGGTGTCTCTCGCAGAGTATTTTCGCCGTCTACTCGCACGTGATCTTGCTCGTCCCGAGACGGCGGCTCGCGTGGATCGTATCTTTGATCTCGGGACCTCGGGCGGATCAGACATTGCGAGCCAGAAGGATTCCATGATCGCCGAGGCTTTCCGATCTACGCGCAAGAAACCGCGCCGCCGCTAGTGCTCTCGCCATATGAGCTTATTTGTCGACACTTCCATTTGGTATGCCGCGGCAGACTCTTCCGACCGCAGCAACGCTCGATCAAAAGCAATTCTGAAGTCTGGTGAAACACTGGTGACCTCGGATCACGTTTTGGTCGAAACATGGACGTTGCTTCACCACAAGCTTGACCGCAAAGCTGCGGAGCGATTTTGGGAAGGCTTGCGGACCGGGATAGCCGTGATCGAGACGGTTACTTTGGCGGACCTTGAGGTCGCATGGGACCTTGGCGCCTCCTGGCGCGACCAGGATTTTTCCATTGTGGATCGTACGAGTTTCGCTGTGATGCGACGTCTGGGTATCGACCAGGTCGCGTCCCTCGATGCTCATTTTGCCGTATTTCGCTTTGGTCCAAAACGGCGCCAATCGTTTCATGTTCTTAGATAACGTCAAACCGTTCCTCTCGCACGCCTGTCTTGGGCGACGTTCCCACTGTCCAAGTGCCCGGACCATCCAACCTAAGGCAGACGGACTGGCAAACCGAGTTCTTCCTTCGCTCCTCTCCGGAATTCTTCGAAGCGTTGGCTTTTCGCAGCAGTAGTTCCTTCGTTGATTGACGATTCGTGACGCCTTCGTTAGCGTGGAATCAGCTTTGCGTATCGCTCATTTCTATTCTTGTTGAAGGCGGAACTCTGGTGGCCCGGCCAATCATCACGCTCACAACCGATTACGGCACTAACGATCATCTCGTTGGCACACTCAAGGGCGTCATCCTTAAAATCAATCCCGATACAAACATCGTAGACATCACGCACAACGTCGCGCCCTACGATCTCCTCGATGGCGCCCTCGCCATCGGCTCAGCTTATTCCTACTTCCCCGCCCGAACAATTCACATCGTCGTCGTCGATCCCGGCGTCGGCACCGACCGCCGTCCGCTGCTCGTCTCCGGCGAAACTCAATACTTCGTCGCACCCGATAACGGCGTCCTCTCCCTCATCTACGAGCGCGAAGAGAGCCTCGTCGTACGCCACGCCAACGTCGAACACTATTATCTACAACCCGTCAGCAAAACCTTTCACGGTCGCGATATTTTTGCGCCCATCGCCGCGTGGCTATCCAAAGGTTCGCAAGCCTCCGCAATGGGCGATGAAATCACCGACCACAAAAAATTCGCCATGCCAAGGCCAAAGGCGGGTGAAGGCGGCCTGAAGGGCGTAGTCTTGCGCGTGGACAGTTTCGGAAACCTAGTCACCAACTTCCGAGCAGAGGATCTGCCGGCGCAGTCCTTGGAAAACGGCGAGGTACGGTTCCAGCTGGGTAATCACACCGTGAGCAAACTTGTCGATACGTTCGCTAAGGGTGCACCGGGCGAAGCATTTGCTTACGTTGGCTCGAACGGATTCGTGGAGATCGGCATTAACCGCGGAAACGCTTCCAGGAGCCTGGGAGTAGCCCGTGGCGTTCAGGTCACACTCGGAAACTGATCGGCTAATCCTCTATTCAGATCTGCGGCGAGCAAGGCAGTCATCTGCGCGAGCGCGGCGTTACGAGTGAAAAATTTCTTAGGCAGCAGCTGGGGCCGGTTGCTTCCGTCTGTGCCAGTAACTCAATGCCGCGAACAGAAGGATAGCAGGCACACCGGTTAGTCCGCAGGCGATAAAGAAAATGCCGTAAGCGTGAATGAGGCCGTGCGTAGCGCTCAGGTTTTCGACAGCAGCGCCGGAAAACCCCTTCAAGATTTTTCCAAGCCAGGCATAGGTTGAACTCAAGAGCGCATACTGCGTGGCGGTGTATCCCAGATTGGTGAGGCTCGACATGTACGCTACAAGCGCAACGCCGGCAAAGCTGAGGCTGAAATTGTCACCTGCCATGACGAGCCCAAAGAGAGGAATGCTCGTGCCCACGAACGCGAGTGTCGCAAAGGCGGCGGTCGCAGCCGCCTGTAAAATACCTCCGATGATGAGCGCGCGCATGTAGCCAAATTTTAGCGAGCAGAATCCGCCCGCTGCGATGCCTGCAAAAGTAGCGATGAGCCCGATGGAGCCGCGCACCGCCCCGACTGTTTGCTTCGTAAGACCGATGTCGTGGTAGTAGGGATTCGCCATCGGACCCATGATGAAGTCCGGCAACCGGTAGAGGCTGATGGCCATTAACATCACCAGCGCGAGCCAGCCATGCGCGCGGAAGAAAGCGATGAACGGCCCCACGACAGCATCGAAGAAGCCGCGAGCCGTCCAGAGTTGCGTTTCGCGTTTCTTTTCACCCATCACCGTATCCGCGCGCTCCGGTTCCTTCGCAAACCAGGTCGCGATTATTCCGACAGCCATACATGCGCCGTAGATTCCGTAGGACATGCGCCAGCCCACAGCTGCGGCCACAATGAGGATCACGGAATCCGTGGCCAGGAGCGCCAGCCGGTAGCTGAACTGATAAGCAGACGCGAGAAGCCCTTGTTCTTCTCCGTCGTCTGCCGATTCTATTCGCCACGCATCAACCACAATGTCTTGCGTCGCTGCGGCAAAGGCGACGACGAGCGCAAATGCGCCGAGACGGCCGAGGCCGGCTTTCGTGCCGGCTCCGCCCATGGCGGCGAGCGCCAGCCCGACCGCAATCTGCGAAAACATCATCCATCCGCGCCGATGTCCAAGCCGCTTGAACAGCGGCAAGTCGACGCGATCGATCAAGGGTGCCCACAGAAACTTCAGCGAATAGGCAATACCCACCCAGGAAAGAAACCCGATGGCTGTCAGCGAGGTGTGCTCATCGCGCAGCCAGTAGCCTAAAGTATTTCCGACCAGATAAAAGGGAAGGCCCGAAGAAAACCCGAGCAACAACATCGTTAACGTTTTGGGCCGCAAATAATCGGCGATCCGGTGCTTGTGCGGACTCACGCCTTCATTGTCTACGGGAGCCTCGCGAACCTCAACGCTCCTGCCATCGAATTTTGTCCATCCTGACACTCTACCGAGTGTCACCAATCGTTCTGGGATCGCCCGGCGCGATATGAATCATCAGGAATACCAGCGCCAGCACCTGCCATAACGCCCGCATAGTCAGCAGGAATCTTTTCAGGAGATGTCGCGCCATCACAACAAAATTATGGTCCGATTACGGCTTTGAAACCGCCGGCGCCGTGGTCTTTCCTGGCGAAGTTTCCACACCGCCGCTCCGCCCGTCGGTGGCGCGCGCAATTCGCTCCACTTTCACCCGCGCGACACGCTTCCCGTCCATCTCTGCAATCGTGAAGCGCAAATCCCCAAAAACAAAGCTCTCTCCGCCCTTCGGAATGAATCCCAGCTGATCCAACACAAACCCGCCGACCGTCGCGTACGCTGGATCTTCAGGTAGCGCAATCCCGTACTGCGTATCCAAGTCCCGCACATTCAGCGCCGCATCAAAAATCACCGCGCCGTCCGCCAGCGTTAGCGGCTTCTCCACCACATCAAACTCGTCGTGTATCTCGCCAACCATCTGTTCCAGCACGTCCTCCAGTGTCACCAGCCCCAGCAGGCTCCCGAATTCGTCCACCACCACCGCCATTCCCGTGTGGTGCTTCTTGAACTCTTGCAGCAGCTCTCCCGCCGGCTTCGTCTCTGGCACAATCAGCACTTCCCGCAACACGCGCCTCAAATCAAACGCAGGCACCGGCACTCCTTCGTGTGCCCTGCGCTCGCGGTCCTGTAGCACCCACAACATATCCTTTATATGTACAAATCCCAGCACATGGTCTACTGCTCCGCGATACACCGGAATCCGCGACTTCTGCGTCGTCGCAAACACGCGCAGCACCTCATCCAGCGTCGCCTCCACGGCCAGCAGGTGCATGTCCGGCCGCGGCACCATGATCTCGCGAACTTGGACTTGGCCCATCTCAATCGCGCTCAAGATAAATCTTTCTTCACCCGGAGCGAGCAGCCCACGCTCCCTCGCTTGCTGAATCTGAATCTGCAGTTCCTCGGTCGAGTGTGCCACGCCGTGCCCTGACGGCGCCTTGATTCCCATCGCTCGGACGATCGTCCCCGAAATACCGTCCAGCAAATCAATCGCCCACCGAAACGTTTGCAAGAACCAGCGAAACGGCCGCGCTATCAACAACGCCACTCGCTCTGCTCGCGCCAGACTCACCGTTTTCGGGACCAATTCGCCAACCACCACGTGCAGCGCTGTCAACAATGCAAACGCGCACGCCAATGCAAACGCGTGCGCCACAATCGCCGACTTGGCTCCTGGATTCCCCGGCCACAGCTGCTGAAACACCGTCGCCAGCGTCGCTTCCCCCAACGCGCCCAGCGCAAGGCTCGTCAGGGTGATCCCAAACTGCACCCCTGACACTACACGGTTCAGGTCGCTGACCAGCGTCTCAACGATCTTCGCCCGCGCGTTTCCTCGCGCCACAAGTTGCCGTACGCGCGACAACCGTACCGCCACCAGCGAAAACTCCGCCGCAGCGAAAAACCCGTTCAGCATCGCGAGGAAAAGCACGCCGATCAGCTTTACCGCAAACATTCGCTACGTTTTCTCCTTGTCGAAATTCTATCAGTACACGGCCTGCAAAAGGTCGCGGTTGCCTTTTTCAAACCCATGCAAAGTCGTCCGGTTGCGCCTCCTACACGCCTGCTCTACACTGATTTTTCACGCTTTTTCGAGGGTTCTTGTTGCGAATCGCGCTCCGTATCTTAGGTTGGCTCCTGACTCTCCTTGTTCTCATTGCTGGCGGCCTCACGTGGTGGCTTTTCTTTCGACCTCTCCCCCAGGTGAACGGAACCGCCTCGCTCCCCGGCCTGCAAAATCAAGTTACGGTCGACCGCGACGTCTGGGGCATTCCTCACGTCCGCGCTTCCTCTCTTGCGGACATGGCCGAAGCCCAAGGCTACGTCATGGCGCAAGATCGCCTCTGGCAAATGGACCTCCTCCGCCGCGTAGCACGCGGTCAACTCTCCGAAGTCCTCGGCTCAGTCACCGTGCCGGTTGACGAACACTTCCGCGCTCTCCGCTTCGGCCCCGCCGCTGAACGCGATGCCACGCTTCTCGACGAAGAATCGCGCATCGTCATGGAAGCCTACGCTCGCGGCGTCAACAAATTCGTCGAGCAGCATCAGAACAATCTCCCGATCGAATTCAAGCTCCTCAAATACAAACCGCAACCGTGGCAACCGTCCGACTCGCTTGTTATCGGCGCCTATATGTACGAAACCCTTACCGAAACTTGGGAAGAAAAATTCAATCGCGCACAAGTTACCTCTAAAGTCGGCTCGGAAAAAGCTAAGGACCTCTACTCCGTCGACGCCGCCCTCGACCACTTCGTCGTCGGTGATCCCGATGCCCCGGGCGACGGCTCACAACGTTCCGGCGATCCCGACGAAGACGACGACGAGGACGACATGTCCCAAGACGACGTCCTCAAAGCCGGCTCGCAAACTCCAAACGTCCAACCCGGCTTCATCGACCTGACCTCCGCTCTCGCACCCGCCTTGGTCCAATGGATCGGCTCATCCCAACGCGACATTCGCCACACCCTCGGCAGCAACAACTGGGTCGTCTCCGGCGACCACACCGCCACCGGCAAGCCTCTCCTCGCCAACGACACTCACCTTGAGCTCTCTGTCCCCCCGATTTGGTATCAAATGCACCTCACCTGCCCCGGCTGGAACGTCAAAGGCTTCACTCTTCCCGGCGCGCCCCTCGTCATCATCGGCCACAACGACCGCATCGCGTGGGGATTCACCAACAATGGCGCCGACGTACAGGACCTCTACATCGAAACATTCAATCCCGCGCAGCCCGACGAATACAAAGCCAACGGCAAATGGCTCAAAGCGCAAATCGTCGACGAAGTCATTCGCGTCAAAGGTGGACCAGATCGGCATTTCCCCGTCACCATTACTCGCCACGGCCCGGTCGTCAAAAAGGACGGCAACACCGGTTACGCTCTTCGCTGGACCGCCACTGAACCGGGCGCCCTCGCCAACACATACAATCGCCTCGGCAAAGCCCGTAACTGGAAGGAATTTCGCGAAGTCATGAAGTCCGTCTGGGGCCCCGCGCAAAACGCCGTCTACGCCGACGTCAACGGCAACATCGGCTACCTGATGGCCGCGCGCGTTCCCATTCGCAAGAAAGGCCGCGGCGAAGTACCCGTATCCGGCGAAACCGACGCATTCGAATGGAAGGGCTATATTCCCTTCGACGAACTCCCGCAAGTTCTCAATCCCGAGGACGGCCTCATCGTAACAGCCAACGCCCGCGTCGTCGGTCCGGCCTACAAGCCCTATCTCACCGACCATTGGGAAGAGCCGTATCGCACCGCGCGCATTTGGGAACTTCTTCACGATAAGCACGATCTGCGTCCCGCCGATATGATGAAAGTTCAGGCCGACGCATACAGCTACCCGGACGTCTTTCTCGCCGAGCAACTCGTCCCAGCCGCGAAAATCGCTCAACCCAAAGATCCGCGCGCGCAAAAACTCATCGCTCTCGCCAAAGACTGGAACGGCATCGCCGACTCCGATTCCATTGTCGTTCCCTTCCTCGAAGCCACTCGCCGCGCGGCGCTCAAACTCATCCTCCAGCCCGCGCTTGGTGACGACACCAACCTGTATCAATGGCGTAGCGCTGCGTTCCTTCAGCGCGTTCTCACGGAGCGCCCGCCTTCATGGCTCCCGTCCGCTTACAAGCATTTCGACGAGCTCCTTGTCGCTGCCGCCGACGAATCAGTCCGCCATCTCGAAAAGGATTCCGGCTCCTCCAAAATCGAAGATTGGACTTGGAAACGTTTTGATTCCTTAGAAATGCTTCATCCGCTCGGCCGAGAAGGCTGGCGCAAGGAGCTCTTCAGCATTACAGGCAAACCGCAGAACGGAACTGCGTTCAGCCCGCGCGCCGCAACGCGCCATCACGGCCCCGCGATGCGGTTCGTGGCCAGCCCTGGCAACTGGGACGAATCCCTTATGCTCATCCCCGGTGGCCAATCCGGCCAGCTCGGAAGCAGCCACTACTCTGACCAATTCCGCTATTGGTATGAAGGCAATCCCATCATCGCACCCTTCTCCGATTCCGCCCAAGCCGCCACCCGCAAGCATACATTGATCCTAAAACCCTGACGGGCCAGCACACTCGCGCGTCGTGGAGCATTTTGACCGTCACTGCGTTCGCCTTCCGCCTTGTTTCAAGTCTTCGCCCTGCCGTAAACTGTTGCTGCCTTTGCTGCACAGACTTCAGTCTGTGCAGTTCGAAGCCATTGCACAGCAGGATGATCGCTTTCTCTGAGAACAACGTCGAGTGAATACGCCAGCTCCAAAAAAATCCGACCCACCGAAAAAGCCCGATTTCGAGCGTTGCCTCTCGCGCCTAGAAGAAGTCGTGCGCAAACTCGAAAGCCCGCAACTCTCTCTCGACGACGCCATGAAGCTTTTCGAAGAAGGTGTCGCCCTTTCAGCGGAATGCCAAAAGCAACTCGAAGAAGCCGAGGGAAAAGTCGAAATCCTGCTCAAAAAAGCTGACGGCCGCGTCGTCGCCGAGCCCTTCGAACCCGAACGCGAGCCCGAATCCACGTGACGCCCGCCGAATGCCTGCTTCTCCCCAAAATTCTCCGATGATTCTTCCGAATTTCTTCGACCAGGACCTGCAGCTCGTCGACGCGGCCCTTGAACGTTTTCTCCCTTCAGCCGCGACTCCGCCGCCTTCAATTCACGAAGCCATGCGCTATTCCGTCTTTGCTGGCGGCAAACGCATTCGCCCGATCCTCTGTCTCGAAGCCGCGCGCATCTTCACTCCGGACATCACACCGGCCCTCAATCCCGGCTGCGCCATCGAATTCATCCATACCTACTCGCTTATCCATGATGACCTTCCGGCGCTCGATAACGACGACCTCCGTCGTGGCAAGCCCACCTGCCACAAGAAATTCGGCGAAGCCATCGCCATCCTCGCCGGCGATGCCCTTTTGACTCTCGCTTTTGAAACGATTGCCGCCACCCCGGTCAACGGCGATCTTCGCGTAAGGATCCTCACCGAAGTCGCGACATCCGCTGGCACCGTTAACGGCATGGTCGGTGGCCAGGTCGCCGACCTCGAAGCCGAAGGCAAAGGCGTCGGTCCCGAAACCCTTGAATACATTCATCGCAGCAAAACCGCCGCTCTTATCCGCGCTTCGGTCACCGCTGGCGCCATCTGCGCTGGCGCATCCGAATCCGACGTCGCACGGCTCCGCCACTTCGGCGAAACCGTAGGCTGGGCCTTCCAGGTGACGGACGACATCCTAGACGTCGAAGAATCTTCCGCCGCTCTGGGCAAAACAGCAGGCAAAGACATCGCCCAACAAAAAGCCACTTACCCGTCCGTCTTCGGTCTAGAGCGCTCCCATCAGATCGCCAACGATCTCTCCGCTCAAGCCATTGCCGCCCTCGAGCCCTACGCCGACGGCGCCGCACGCCTCCGCCAAATCGCCCACTTTCTCCTGCACCGCCGCACTTGATTTCTCCGCGCCGTTCGCCGTGACGTCGTTTACTCCGACCTTGTCGGAGTGGCAAGCTAAGTGTCGCTTTCTCATGCCGGCATCGCACAAAACACGTCTCGACCGCCTTCTGCTTGACCGCGGCCTCGCTGTCTCTCGCGAAAAAGCCCAAGCTATGATCCTCGCCGGTGAAGTCTTCGTGGGCGGCACCGCCATAACCAAGTCCGGCCATTCTGTTCCTGACGACGCGCAAATCGAAGTCCGTAGCCGCCTGCAAAAATACGTCTCCCGCGGCGGCTTCAAACTCGAGGGTGCTCTGCAAGATTTCTCGATTGATCCTTCAGGAAAAACTTGCCTCGACCTCGGCTCGTCCAACGGAGGCTTCACCGATTGCCTGCTCCAGCACGGAGCCACTCGCATCTTCGCCGTCGACGTCAACACCGATCAACTCGACTGGAAGCTGCAGCAAGACCCGCGCGTAGCTCGCTTAAAACGCAACGCCCGCGAACTTCAACGGGCCGACCTACCCGAACTGGCCAGTCTGATCGTCGCTGACGTCTCCTTCATCTCCGTCACAAAAATACTGCCAGCCGCAATCAGCTGCGCCGGTCCGAACGCCGACTTCCTCATCCTCATCAAACCGCAATTCGAACTTCGCCGCGAAGACATCGGTACCGGCGGCATCGTCTCCGATCCCGCCTTGCACCAGCGCGCTATCGATTCGGTCCGATCCACTGCCGAATCCCTCAGCCTCCTAACCGTCGCCATCAAGCCCAGCCGCCTTCCGGGCGCCGAAGGCAACCTCGAATTCTTCCTCCACTCCCGCAGATCAAACTAAACAGCGCCCGAACTCCTCTTGGAACGCAGTTTGCTATTCGTCGCGCAAGGTCTTTGCAGGGTCGATCTTGGCGATCCTTAGTGTCGGGAGAATCGTCGCTGCCAATACCACCAAGATCAGCATGAGCACTACTGCACATAGGGTTGATACGTCATAAACGTCAACGCCAAAAATTACACTGCGCATGACGCGCAGCGCTCCACCCGACATGACCAGACCGACAATCACCCCCAGCACGGATGCGTCGACACCTGCCCGGCCGATCTGCAGCATCGCCTGCCTCACACTCGATCCCAGCGCCATGCGAATTCCAATTTCGCGCGTTCGTTGCGACACCATGTTCGCCACCAGCCCGAATACTCCGACTGCGCTCAGTAATAGTGCAAGCGCTGCCAGCGCGCTGAGCAGCGCCACCTCGATCCGTTGCGTCGCCAAAGTTCGTGCCAGCAAGTCTTTCATACTGTAGAAACCGGAAACCGGCAGGCTCGGATCGGCACTTGCTAACGCGCGCTGCATGCTGCCGGTCAAGCCCACAACTGGACCCGCCGTTCGCACAACCCAATTCGGCTGAATAAACACGTGCGCGATCGCGAGGATAGGATGATTCTTGGAGGGGCGCTGATCCAGCTGCGCTGCCGGTACATACAAAGTCTCCTCCGTCTGCAGCGGCGCAACCGGGTCCAAACCCGAGGAAAGCGGAACGTCGGCAACTTCGCCCACGATTAGCGTGTCTTTGTTGATGTAGCGGCCCACGGGATTGCCGCCACCGTAAAACTTTCGCGCCAAAGCACGATTTACCACTGCAACGGGTTGCGCATCGGGACCATCCGCCTCCGTGAACACGCGTCCCGCAAGCAACGGCATCTGTAGCGTCTCGAAATAGCCCGGAGTGACGTAAACCCAATCCGCCCCACCCTCGTGGCCAGCCTCCTTGCCGTCGCTCAGGGTGATCCAGTCGTTCCCCGTAAACTCGTAAGGCAGGTTCGATCCAACTGCAGCACTCTGCACTCCGGGAATTTGCTTCATCGCGGTTACGCTCTGGTCCAAGAGCTTCCGGAACGCAGCCGGGTCATGGTAACGCACGTCGTCGAGCGAGGCTTTGGCGGCAAAGATGCCTTCAGGACTGAATCCAGGCGGTAGCGTCTCCAAATGAATAAGGCTTCGAATGAGCAATCCAGCGCCCGCAAGCAACACCACAGTCAGCGCGACCTCCCCGGCGATGAGCGCCTGCCGAAGACGCGGGCTGCCGATTGCGGCGACCGTCCGTTCGGCCATGGAAGTGCGGAAGTCCACTTTGCGCGCAGCAAACGCGGGGAGCAACCCGAAGAGCAAACTGGTCAGCACGGAAAGCGCCAGCGTGAAGCCGAGCACGCGGCCGTCGAGCGAGACGCTGGCCACGGGAAGAAAATTGTCTGGCAACATCAACAAGAGACATCGAAGGGCAAGGAAGGCTAAACCAACTCCAGCCATACCTCCGATCAGCGCCAGCACCAGATTTTCCACCCAAAATTGTCTCTGAATTTGCCAGCTCGAGGCGCCGAGCGCCATTCGCGTCGCAACTTCCCCTGTGCGACGCAGCATCCGCACCAGCGTCAACCCGGCCAGATTGGCGCATGCGATCAACAGAATAAAACCTGCGGAAATCATCAGCGCCAGGACGGGCGGACGGAGCGAGTCGGTGTGCCCTTTCCGCAGCGGAACGGAGTAGTAGCGTACGCTCGCGCCGGAATTGCCGCTCAATTCATAACGATTCGGGCGCTGCGACCACACGCGGTTGATCTGCGCGTCCGCTTCCTGCCAAGTCGCACCTTCGCGCAACCTCGTGACAACCTTAAAGTTTGTTCCCCTGCCCTCGCCCTCGCGATCGGGCTGAAGCGATGTGTACACATCGGCGTTCAGCGGCGTCACCGCGCCTTGCGGCAGGACACCCACGACGGTGTGTGGCTCACCCTTAAGAAGAATGCTTTGCCCAACGATACTGGGGTCGCCGCCAAAGACGTTGCGCCACAAAGCGTAGCTGACGATAACCGCTTTCGGTCCATGCGGGCGGTCTTCGTCCTCGGAAAAACTTCTCCCAATAACCGGCTGAACCGCCAGCACGTCGAAATAGTGCGCCGATACGCGCCCGTTGCGCACGTATTGCGCGCTTGTTCCCGCCTTCAGATTAACGCCCGTAGTGCTCCCCGAAAGTCCTGAGATCAGCGCCGGAACTTGGTCGCGCAACAGCTCCCACTGTTCCCCATTCAGGTTGTGACGCTCGTCCGACGGCTTCGATCCGGTGATGCGGGTGTAAATCGTTCCCATTCGTTCCGGATGAGAGTACGGCAAACTCTTCAGCAGCAGCGCGTTCACCAGCGAGAAAACCGCCGTGTTGGCTCCCACAGACAATGCCAAAGTCAGAATCACGGTCAAGGTGAAGCCGGGTGACTTAGCCAGCATGCGCAACCCGAACCGAAAATCCAGAAAGAAGCTTTCAAGCCAATGGCCAGCTCGTACTTCGTGAACCGACTCTTTCACTTGATCCACGCCGCCCAGCTCTATCCGCGCCGCCCGCCGCGCCTCCTCTACCGTCATCCCAGCGCGAACGTTTTCTTCCACCAGCATCTCCAGATGCGTCCGCACCTCTTCATCCAGCTCCGCCTCCACCCGCCGAGCCAGCAGCAAATTCCTCAATAAACTCCGAGCCTTAAAGAGAAGCGGCATTTCCTGGCTCCTAACCCCACGTCCTTTGAGTCACGCCGACCATTCCGCTACTCGTACCGCAACGCCACCATCGGATCTACCTTGGTCGCGCGCCGCGCAGGGATGTAGGTTGCGAGTAAAGCCACGCCACCAAGAAAAAGTGGGATCGAGATAAACGTGAAGGCGTCATCTGGCTTGATGCCATACAGGATCGAGCTAAAAAGTCTCGCAACCAGGAAGGCCGCTGGAAGTCCGATCACCATCGCAACGGTAATGAGTTGAAGCCCGCGGCGAATGAAAAGCCGTCGAACGCTGGAGGCCTGCGCGCCGAGAGCCATGCGAATGCCGATTTCGCTCACGCGCAGCCGGACGCTGTAGTCCACGACGCCGTAGAGGCCTATCGCGGCGAGCACCATCCCCACAATTCCAAAGACGGCGAAGAGTGTTCCGGCGAGCCGAGGGAGGAAGAGCGCCTCGCGAAGGTGATGCTCCATCGTTTGTTCGTTAAAGACCGCGAGCGTCGGATCCATGTCCCGAATGACTGTGCGCATGGAACTGGCAACGGAAGATGACTCTGCGGCAGTGCTGGCAATCACTGTGTAGCCTTCGAACGAGGGATCGCTGGCAACCGTCTGTGCGAGAGAACGGAAGAGGACCGGACGCAGTTCCTCGCCAAGGAAGCGGGCTTTTATATTGTTTGTCACGCCGATGATTTCGTAAGTGACGCCACCTCCGGAAACCAGTTGCCCGATGGGATTTTCGCTGGGGAAGAATTTTTCAACGAAAACTTGGTTGACGATGGCGGCTCTGCGCGCGCTTGCCGGCTCATGGGAAAAATCGCGCCCATCAACCAACTGTATTCCCATCGTGCTCAGATAGCCGGGCGTCGCCATGTAAAGTTCTGTGGAGGGCATCGGCTCGATCGGCTTTTTGCCAATAGCCTGGAACCCATCGCTCCGATGTCCGCCGGAAAGGGGCAACGCATCCGTTATGGCAGCGGAACGAACTCCCGGAAGGACAGCCACTCGTCGTTGCAATTCGCTTAAGAACTGCACAGTACGCTCAGGCGTGTAGCCATGCAGCCGCGGATCCACAGACATGGCAAGGACACCGCCCGAGCGGAAACCAATATTGACGTTGCCGGCAGAGCGCAGACTCCGCAGGCACAAGCCGGTAACGCACAGAAGAATCACCGACATCGAGATTTGCGCGACCACCAACACGTTTCGCAGCGTCCAGAAGCGGCCAGGCCGCGCCAGAATGTCTTCGCCTTTGAGTGCGGTGGAAGCAAAACGCCAGGCGGCGGTCCACGAGGGAAGCAAGCCGAAGAGTACGCCTGTCGCGAGACTCACAAAAAACGTGAAGGCGAGAACTTTGCAATCGATGCCGACGTTGAGATCAATCGTCACTGGCACGGGGAAACGGAACGCCGACAGACCGTTGGTCGCCCACGCGGAAATGAGCACTCCAAGAAGACCGCCAAGAAGCGAGAGAAAGGTGCTTTCGATAAGAACTTGTCGAAGAAGTCGAGAACGCGTGGCGCCAAGGGCGACTCGCACCGCCATTTCTCGCTGACGCCCGGCGGCTTGCCCAAGGAATAGATTCGCAACATTGGCGCAGGCAATCAAAAGCACCAGGAAAACCACAATCATAAGAGTGGTTAGGAAAAGCAGAATCGCGCCCTTGTCGCGCGGCGGAAGAGATCCGGCTTGCTCAAATCGAAAGCCGAGATTTTTCTCCGTGTCGGCGTGAGTCTCGGCGAAGCGCTGCGAGAAAACCTGCAGTTCAGAAGCGGCCTCACTACGAGAGACGCCAGGTTTGAGCCGGCTGGCGACCGTGATCCAGTGATACTCCCTCGAATCAAAATGGCTGGTGTTAGGTAGCAGCTGATCTATGTTGCCGATAGGAACCCAGAATTGCGCGTCGAGGATTAAATCGAAGCCACGGAAATAAGGAGGGGCAACGCCAACAACAGTGAAGGGCCGGCCGGACAGCGTGATTGATTTTCCAGCGATCTCCGGATCGGAGTTGAATCGCGATTTCCACACACGATGGCCGAGGACGATCACTGGCGAGGCTTGCTCATCCGGCAGGAAGCCGCGGCCGAGCGTCATCGGAAGTTGCGCCACGTCAAAGAAATTTGTAGTCGTGGCCTGCCCCCAAAAGCGCTGCGGATCGCCGTCGCCGGACATGGACGCGGGTAATAGCTCGTAAAAACCGGTTACGCCGGAAAAGGATTTCGCGTTGTCGCGAACATCGGTAAAAAGAGGCCAGGAGAAGGCATTGCAGCACTGGTTGTGGTCTGTGGTATAGAGAGAGAGCAGCGTCGTGGGATCGCCAACCGGCGCCGAGTGTAGGACAAAGCGGCTCACCATCGCGAAGATCGTCGAGTTCGCGCCAATGCCCAGAGCTAACGTGAGAACGGCCACCACGGCGAAAGCAGGATTTTTGCGAAGTTGTCGAGCACTGTAGCGGCAATCCGCCCACACCGATTGCACCCAATTCCCAATCTGCCTTTCGTGAACCTGCTCCTTCACCTGGTCCACACCGCCCAGCTCCATCCGCGCCGCCCGCCGCGCCTCTTCCAGTTTCATCCCCGCGCGAACCTTCTCCTCCACCAGCATCTCCAGATGCGCCCGCACCTCTTCATCCAGCTCCGCCTCCACCCGCCGAGCCAGCAGCAAATTCCTCAAAAAACTCCGCGCCTTCGCAAGAAACGGCATCGTTCTTCTGCCTACCTTAATCGTTCATCGTTCAACGTAGCGCCGGGCGGACCCAGGGTTTTGGTGGGTCCTTCGCGCGAAGCGCAGAGGAAAGCCCGGCCTTCAGGCGATCCTTCAACTCGCCTCCAACGCCCGCCCTATCGCCCACGCAATTCGGTCCCACCGTTTTGTCTCCGTCTCGAGTTGCTTCTGCCCCGCCTTCGTCACCCGGTAATATTTCGCGCGCCGGTTATTCTCCGAATCTCCCCAGAACGCCGAAATCCAGCCCTCTTCTTCCATCCGGTGCAGTGCCGGAAACAGCGAACCCGGCTTCACCACAAACGTTCCATTCGTAATCTGCTGGATCCGCCGGGACACACCCAATCCATGCAGCTCGCCCGCCGCCAGCGCCTTCAAAATCAGCAAGTCCAGGGTCCCCTGCAGCAATGTCGTCTGTTCCGGCTTCAACTCTTCCCCCTATCGAATTTCTATAGGAAGCTATGCTTCCTCCTATCGAATGTCAATAGGAGTTTTCTGCACCACCGGCGAGCTGGCATCGCCGCCAGCTGTTCTAACGTAACGCAACAGATCATATATATTTCTTGATAACATAGAATCTTTGCGGTATAATTTCCTCAATTTGTTCGGCGGCTCCGGTCAAAAGCCAGTTTCGGCTTCGCTATCACACCTGTCGATGAAATGGCCCCAAAAGCACACGGTGAATGACTTGCCGGTGGCGCTCGGTGTTATACAGGGCCGGATTAACTTCTTTAGAATCAATACTTACGAACTTCGCTCGCTATAACTCTTTTAGAATGAATACTAACGCAAACGGGGGAGGGGCCATGCGTTGGCCTTGGATTCAGAGGTCGTCAAGGTCGTCTTTCAACAACCTCTGTGTTTGCTATAGTTTGCTGTGATACCCAGGGTGGGAGGAAAACATCAAATTGAAACTTGCACCGAGCCGATGTCAGCGAGCGTTACCCGCTCCTGACATCCTGGGGTAAACTGCCCACTCACATGCCCCCGACAAGCGCCATCCGAACCGTCGGCATCTTCTCCAGGCCCCGCCGCGCCGACCTCACCAACATCGTCGCGCCGCTTCTCGACTGGCTGGCAAAACGCGGCTACCGCGCTCTCTACGACACGGAAACAGCTGAAGCCCTGAACGACGGGAACAATTCAGGAATCGAGCGTCACCAGCTGGCCGCCGAAGCCGACCTCCTCGTCGTACTTGGAGGCGACGGCACGCTCCTCGCCGCCGCGCGCGAAGCCGCCCCCCACGGCATCCCCATCCTGCCGATCAACCTTGGCAGCCTCGGCTTCCTCACCAGCTTCACACTCGAAGAGCTTTACCCTGCCCTCGAAGAAACCCTGGCGGGCAAAGCCGAAACCAGCGAACGCGTCATGCTCACCGCTGCGCTACGCCGCAGTGGCCAAGTCGTTGAATCAAGAAATGTTCTCAACGAAGCCGTGATCAACAAAGGCGCGCTTGCCCGGATGATTGAAGTCGAACTTTTTATTGACGCCGAATTTGTCTGCCGCTATCGCGCCGATGGCCTGATCATCGCGACACCGACCGGCTCCACGGCCTACTCCCTCTCCGCCGGCGGCCCCATCGTTCATCCCGCCGTCGAATCCCTCATCGTCACTCCGATCTGCCCACATACTCTCACCGACAGGCCGGTAGTGATCGCCGACACCTGCTGCATTGAAATGCGCCTGCGCGGATACGCAGAATCCGTCTATCTCACGCTCGACGGCCAAAAAGGAATTGTGATGGAGTCCGAGGATCGCGTTTCGATTACGCGCGCGCAAGGACGGCTAAAACTCATCCAGCCGCACCGCAAATCGTATTACGAGATTTTACGAAGCAAACTCAAATGGGGAGAAATGTAGGAACAAAATTCAGGCGAGCACATCGCCGCGCAGCAAGTCTTTCGTAGACTCGCGACGCCGGATAATTCGGGCGCGTTTTCCTTCGACGAGAATTTCCGCGGGACGCCGGCGCGCGTTGTAGTTCGACGCCTGCGACATTCCGTAAGCACCCGCGGCCCATATCGCCAGCACCTCACCGGCCTTCACATTTCCAAGCGGCCAATCACGCAAAAAACAGTCGCCCGTTTCGCACACCGGGCCAACAATATCAACTCTCGCGCCGCCGCTTTTTCCGCCCTTCGCTCGCGTCACTTTCGTAATCGGATGCACTGCGCTGTAGAGCGCCGGCCGCAGCAAATCGTTCATCGCCGAATCCACGACCACGAAAGTCTTGTCGCGATTCCTCTTGGTGTACAAAACGCGCGTCAACAGAACGCCCGCTGGAGCAATGATCGTTCTTCCCGGCTCGAGCAAGAGATGGACTCCAAGTGGCTTTGCGAAACGCGCTACCATGCGCGCGTAGTCCACTCGCGAAGGGGGTTTTTCCCTGGTGTAGCGAATTCCCAAACCGCCGCCAAAATCCAGATACTTCAGCGCAACTCCCAGTTCACGCAATTCGCGCACATAGCTGGCGATCCTGCCCAGCGCCTGCTGAAACGGTTTGATCGAAGTAATCTGAGAGCCGATGTGCGCGCTGATTCCGTTCCAGCGAATCCACTTCGACGCGCGATGCTTGACGTAAAGTTCGCGCGCGGCCGCCCAATCCAGTCCGAATTTGTGCTGATGATGTCCCGTAGAAATATGCGGGTGGCCGCCGGCAATCACGTCGGGATTCACACGGATCGAAACGCTTGGCAGTTCACTGTTCTTGCTGTTCGCGGATTCATCGAGCAAAGCGGCGAGTTCAGCTTCCGATTCGGCGTTGAACAGCAAGATTCCACGCCGCGAGTTTTTGCCGCGGCTCCTATATTTCAGCGCAAAGCGAATTTCTTCACGCGATTTCCCGACGCCAGAGAAAACAATTTTATCCCCGGGAACTCCGAGGTGCGCGAGATGTTCCAGCTCCCCGCCAGAAACCACATCAAATCCGCTGCCGAGATTCGCCAGGGCTTTCAGAATCGTCAGATTGCCGTTGGATTTCACCGCGAAACACAGTGTGTGCGGCAGCGCGCCGAGCCCCTTGCGCAATTCACCGAACGCAGTTTCGATCGCAGCGCGACTATACAAATACGCGGGCGTGCCGAACTTCTCTCCTGCTTCGGCGAGGGAAACGCTTTCGCAGAATACTTCTTCACCAAATTGTTTTGCGGACTTGCGCCAAGCGAATTGTGGAGTGAATTCCGCAGGGTCGACGAACTTGTGCTTTTGCGGCGGTCCGGCCAGTTGGGCGCTCATCGGGCTTTGAGCACCACCAGCGTGCGGTCGTCGGAAAGTGGAGCGCTCTGCGCAAACCAATCCACTTCGCGAAGAATCAAGTCGGAGAGTTCGGTAGCGCTCATCTCGTGATGTGTTTCCACCAGTTTGCGCAGTCTTTCCGTTCCGAAAAATTGCCCTTCACTGTTCATGGTTTCGGCAATTCCGTCGGAATGGAAAATCACAATGTCGCCCGGTTCGAGCGTGACGCTCCATTCGTCATAGCTGGTTTCCTCGAAAATGCCGAGTGGAAATCCTGTCAGCTCGACTTTGCCGCAGCGGCCATCTTTATAAAGCAGCGGCTGCGATTGCCCCGCGTTCGCGACGCGGAATTTGCGGCGGCCTTTCTGCCACGTCGCAAAACACGCGGTCATGAAGCGGCCCTCAATGCGCCGCTCGCCGACCAACTGGTTCATCTGGCGCAGCATTTCCGCCGGCTGTAATTTCTGCGGAGCCAGACTGCGCATGATTCCGATGGCGACGGCTCCATAGAGTGCCGCGGCAGTTCCCTTTCCGCTGACGTCGGCCAGCGCCACGCCAAGCTGCTGCGGACCATAACGGAGAAATTCATAGAGATCGCCGCACACTTCGCGCGCGGAAAGATAGCGCGCAGCCATGTCGAGCTCGAAGTCCTCAGTAGGAACGGGGCGTATCAACGCACCTTGAATGCGTTTTGCGGCTTGCAAGTCGCGTTCGAGCCGCGCTTCGTCGCGCGCAACTTGTTCGTAAAGGCGCGCATTTTCCAGCGAGACGGCGAGGTTCGCGGCAAGAATCGAAAGCGTCTGCACATGGTCTTCGCGAAACGCGTTGAGCTGCGGGCTTTCCAGATCGAGGACTCCGATAATCTTGCCCTTGTGAATCATCGGAATCGCCAGCTCGGAACGCGTTTCCGGGTTCACCATCAGGTAGCGAGGATCCACCGTGACGTCGGGAACGAGCACCGGCTCACGCAAAGTCGCAGCGGCTCCAACGATCCCTTCACTGGCGGCAACGCGCAGTTTTCCCTGCACACGCTGGCCATGCTTCACGTCCAAACGGTGACGGAAGATTTTTTGCTCTTCGTCGTACAGCATGATGCTGAGAATGTGATAGTCGATAACCCGCTTGACTTGTTCAGCGGCGCGGCGAAGAAGTTCCTCGACATCGAGGATCGAGCTCATTTCACGGCTTACTTCATTGAGCAGGAGCAGTGTGTTCGCTTGAGTATTCGCGCGTTCGTAGAGACGTGCGTTTTCGATTGCCACGGCAAGGCGGCTGCCGAGTAACGTCAGAATGCTTTGTTGATCGGGCGTGAAGTAATTGAGGTGGTTGCTCTGAATATCCAGCACACCGATACACTTGCCCTGAATCATAAGCGGCACAGCCAATTCCGAACGCACGCTGTCAATCGCGTTGATGTAGCGCGGATCGTTGGAGACATCGCTAACCCGGACGGAATGTCCGGTGGCCGCGGCTGTGCCGGTAATTCCCTGCCCGACAGGAATGCGGAGATTTTCCGCCAGATCGCGCGGATAGCCGATGGCGAAGCGGTGTTTCAGGGCGCCTTCTTCGATCAGAAGAACGCCGAAAATTTCATAGTCGATGTGTTTCTTGATGAGTGCAGCGGTGCGTGAGAGCACTTCATCAAGGTCAAGAGAAGCGTTCACCTCCTCACCGATTTCGGCGAGCGTAGCGAGAACCTCCGCGGAGACTTCGCCTTGGGGAACGGGTTTTACGGGTACTGACGTTTCGGACGGATTCATCTTTTCCTATTATAGCAGCCGCGCAAACACGACATTTTCAGGCGAAACCCGCTTGGTTTTCTAGTGGGAACCACCGGGCAAAGAAAGGATGCCGACATCGGGAAGATTGCGGTAGCGTTCAGCGTAATCCAATCCATAGCCGACCACAAATTCGTCGGGAATGACAAAGCCAACGTAGTCGGCGCTGACATCGGCGATGCGGCGTTCTTTTTTGTCGAGCAGCACCGCCACTTTCAGGCTCTTTGGCTTTCGTTGCTGCAAAACACGAAGCAAATACTGTAACGTCAGGCCAGTATCAAGAATATCCTCCACGACGATTACAACTTTGCCTTCGATGCTGGAGTCGAGATCCTTGTTGAGCTTGACCTGTCCCGAGGACTTGGCCGCCTTGCCGTAGCTGGACACGGCTATGAAGTCAAAAGTGACTTCGCCGGGTATCTGGCGCGCCAGGTCGGCAAGAAACAACACCGCTCCTTTCAGCACACCCACAAGAATGAGGTGTTCGCCGGGAAAGTCCTTGCGGATTTGCTTCCCCATTTCCCGAATCTTTTTCTGAATGGCGGCGCCTTTGATCAAGGTCCGCACGCTTTCCCCATTCCGCGTTGCATCCTTCGCGGCTTTGCTGGAGGTTACATTTTTCTTACTCATTTGCTCCTCGGCGTCCGCCTGACTTTATCGCAGCAAGCAATGGTCAGCAAGGCGATCCGGTTTACCGGGCCTTTTTCGGGCATTCATCAGGCTGCAACAAGTTTTCAAGATTATTACTTCCAACGTGTGCAAGAGAGCGGCAGAGGCAGTCGACGTGACGCAATAAGTTTTCCACAGCTCTCTATTTCGGGAATCAGTATTTTTGTGGTAAGAATAGAGCACTTCACTTGGCGCTCAACTACGTCTTCTGTTTAGTGATCGAAGCGTCCTTCAGCGAATAGCCCCCCAACACCCCGGGCCGCCGATACAAAGCGAGTGCTCCATTCAGACATTCGTTAAAACCCAGGAGGGTTTGTATGTTGAAGCGTAGTTTTCTGTGTAGGCAAGTCCTCTGTGCATTGAGCTTGCTGATGATGCTGGCTGCCGGTAAAAGTTTGCGCGCGCAATCCACAACGGACGGCGCGATTTCTGTCACGGTAACGGATGCCAGCGGCGCGACCGTAGCCAGCGCAAATGTGACCGTTCGCAGCAACGGTACCAGCCTGGAACAGACGGCGGTAACCGATGATACCGGATACATCCGCGTCGCGAAGCTGCAGCCTGCGAGTTATACGGTGAAAGTGGAAGCAGCCGGAATGGCTCCGTTCACGTCTGAAAACGTGATCGTGCAAGTTGGCACTGTCACCGATGTTTTTGCAAAGCTGAACATCGCATCCGCCGGAGCGACCGTAGTGGTAAACGCGGAGTCGCCGGTTATCAACACTAGCTCGCAGGAATTTTCTGGAATTGTCAGCCAGGAAGCGATCAGCAACCTTCCGATTAACAACGGTCGCTGGTCGAGTTTCGCTCTGTTGACTCCCGGCGCGGTCAATGACTCAAGCGGGTTTGGCTTGATCAGTTTTCGCGGGATCAGCACGCTGCTGAACAACTCCACTGTGGACGGGGGCGACAACAACCAGGCGTTCTTCTCCGAGGAGCGCGGCCGCACGCGCATCGGCTACACCATTCCCAAGGCTGCCGTTCAGGAGTTTCAGGTAAACACTTCAAATTACTCGGCGGAATACGGTCGGGCGGCGGGCGCCGTGATCAACACCGTAACAAAGAGCGGTTCGAACCAGTTCCATGGCGAGGCCTATTTCTTCGATCGCGACAATGAATGGGGCGCCATCAATCCATTTACCCGGCTGACGACGCAAACTTCTCCAGGAGTGTTCACTTCCGCGCCGTACAAGCCCAAAGATGTTCGCAAAATCTGGGGTGGCGGCATCGGCGGGCCCATCTTGAAGGATCGGCTTTTCTTCTATTTCGCTGTAGACCGTTACGATCGCAATTTTCCCGGAACCGCGGTTCCAGGCAGCCCGGCCGCTTTCTTTGCCAGTCCGGTACCCGATCTGACGCCTTACGGAGGCTCTTGCACGGCGCTGACGACGCCCTCTAGCAACAACCCGAACCAGACCGCGATCAAGAACTCCAGCAGCAACGGCGCAAACATTCTTACCGCAACGTTGGGTGCGTGCACACTGATGTCACGTCTCGGCCAGCCGGACTATGCCAGCGCCGCGCAAACCTATAACGATGACTTGAACGGCCTCCTGGCGGAGCTGGGCCCGGTGCCACGGAAGGGCCAGGCGACAATTTTTCTGCCCAAGCTCGACTGGGTTATCAACAGCAGGAACCACGCCTCTTTTGAAGTGAACCGTATGCGCTGGGCATCGCCTGCCGGCATCCAAACCGGAGCGAGCAACACGTTCGGCATCGCGAGTTTCGGCAACGACTACGTGCGGGACACCTGGGGTGTCGCAAAGCTTTACACTTCTCTCACTTCGACTCTGTCCAACGAAGCGCGCTTCCAATACGGGCGCGACTTCGAATTCGAATTTGCGCAACCTTCATCCGCCTACGAGCAAGCGAACCTCATCACTTCACCGCTATTTCCTGGCTACACCAATCCCCTTGGCCTTTCGCCCGACGTCTTCATCACCAACGGCTTCGACATGGGCGTACCGACATTTCTTCAGCGGTCGGCATTTCCGGATGAGCGGCGCACGCAGTTCGCGGACACGGTCAGCTGGCTTCACGGCAAGCACAGCCTCAAGTTTGGAGTGGACTACGCGCATACACACGACCTGAGCCAAAATTTGCGTTTTCAATACGGCTCGTTCAGCTATTCCAACCTGGCGAATTACTTTTCGGACTTGAATGCCGTGAATACCTGCACCTCTAACGGACTGCCCGCCCCGTGCTACTCGAACTATCAACAGGCGTTTGGCCCGCTGGGCTTCGAATTCAATACGAATGATTATTCGTTTTTTGCCGAGGACAACTGGCGCGTTCTTCCCAGGTTTACTCTGAATCTGGGTGTGCGGTATGAATACGAACAGCTTCCCGATCCAATCCTTCCGAATCCAGCGGTGCCGCAGACACAACAGATGCCGAGCGACAAGAACAACGTTGGGCCCAGAATCGGATTTGCTTGGGATGTCACCGGGGACGGCAAAACATCGGTCCGCGGCGGCTATGGGATTTACTACGGCCGGATCATCAACTCCACTATCTACAATGCGCTCACGAACACCGGAGTACAGGGAGGCCAGTTCTCCTTCTTCTTCTTGCCGTCGTCGGGGCCCTCGCTGCCGCAGATTCTCACGACACAACCGTCGTCGACATCCGCATTGAACATCACGCTCTTTGATCCGCACTTCCAGGCGCCGTCCGTGCAACAAACCGACCTGACGATTGAGCGGGAAATTGCTCGCAATACGGTGGTTTCGATGAGCTACCTGGGCAGTTTCGGCCGGAGCTTGCCGGACTTTGTCGACATCAACACCGGCGCGCCGACGACAACCATCACCTACACCGTAGGAGCAGGGGGGCCGCTTCCCGCTGGAACGTATACAACACCGTTGTACGCGACAGTTAAGACCATTCCCAGCAGCGGACCATCCACAACCGTTAATCCACGGCCGAATCCAAACTTCGGAGCGATGTCAGAAATCTTTAGCGGCGTCAGTTCGAACTACAATGCGTTGGCGTTGCAGCTGAACCGAAAAATGACCAACCATCTGCAGTTCATGGCCAGCTACACCTGGGCGCATTCCCTTGACTACGGGCAAAACGCGACCACGTTCTCGGACACGAATGACCTGCTCGCGCCAACGGACATCCATGCCGAGTACGGAAACTCCATCTTCGATGTCCGGAACCGCGTGGTCGTCAGCGCCGTCGCGGAGAGTCCGTGGCGCACGCACGGCTTCCTGGGATACCTCGTGAATGACTGGACGCTCGCTCCAATCTACTCGGCGCAAAGCGGGCTCCCGTACTCGTTGGTGACTTCAGGGACGCCCACGTTTACGACGCCGGCCGATGCTAGCGGCACGACCATTACCTATACCGGTTTGGGCTCGAGCATCAATGGCTCGAACGGGCGGAAAGGGATCGATGTAATCGGCCGCAACAGTTTCCGCCAAAAGCGAACCATTAACATGGACCTGCGTCTCTCGAAGAAAGTTCGCTTCGGCGAGCGCTACGCCGTAGAACTTCTGGGCGAGGCGTTCAACATTTTCAACCATCAGAACGTGACGGTCGTAAACACCACGGGCTACATCATCGGAAGTACGACTGCCGATCCCGTGACCAAGGCGATAAACGCTACGCTCAACTTCAACTCTTCCTTTGGCACCGTGAGCAACGCGAACAGCAACTTCGCGTTTTCGCCAAGGCAAATCCAGATCGGCTTCCGTTTCTTGTTTTAAACGGACGCCAGGTTAATTCGACAGCGGCCCGTCTTTCTGGCGGGCCGCTTTTCTTTTGAGAATTTGGAAAGCAGCCGCAACCGTCGCCGTGCGTGCACCCGCCGATTTGCGCGTAGAATCCAAGGCGTACTTTGGAGCATCGAAAGAAAGTGACTGAAGCACGACAACCGGAGCCATGGCTCCGCGGCACGTTGACTGAAGTCCACGCCGTGCCTCGAGCCGTATTGCACGCTCTCCAGCTTGCGGAAGAGGACTTGGTCGAGTGGTGTGGCGCGCTGAGCCGACAACAACTGAACACGCGGCCGGGCGGAGTGGCATCCGTCGCATTCCAGATCCGCCACATCGCTCGCAG
>Ga0268266_10000346_pt1 | contig 72336 bp, 67 predicted proteins | sample KBSS13metaG_FD_190356 | JGI IMG/M metagenome (GOLD analysis project Ga0268266, IMG submission 190356) | Switchgrass rhizosphere microbial communities from Kellogg Biological Station, Michigan, USA - KBS S1-3 metaG (SPAdes) (version 2) | ecosystem: Host-associated > Plants > Roots > Rhizosphere...
CTCGGTGATCGGCGTATCGATGACGCGGCCGGGCCCGAACTCCTCGAGCAGCCCCTGGCTCACCTTATAGGCGCCCTGATACTGCGCGACCTCCTCGCCCATCAGGAAGACGTCGCCGTCAGCCCGCATCTCCTCGGCCATCGCGTCGCGCAAGGCCTCGCGGACGGTCTTCTTCTCGGTCGAGCCGTAGAATTTCTCTTCCTCGGCCGGCGGCGCAGCCTTGGGTGCCGGCGTCGCCGTAGCAACAGCCGGGGACGGCACGCGCTTGGCTTCCGCCGGCTCCTTCGTCTCCTCCGGCGGCGTGTCGGCCTTCGGAGCAGCCTTTTTCGGCGCCTCGGCAGCTCCACCACCGCCGTTCAGCCGGGCGATCGGCGTGTTCACCGCAACGCCCTCGGTGCCTTCGGAGACGAGGATTTCGTCGATGACGCCCTCGTCGATCGCCTCGACCTCCATCATCGCCTTATCGGTCTCGATCTCGGCGATCACGTCGCCGGGCGAAACGCTGTCGCCTTCCTTTTTCAGCCAGCGGGCCAGCTTGCCCTCGGTCATGGTCGGTGACAGGGCCGGCATCAGAATATCGGTGCTCATCAAGCGTCCACCAGAATATCGGTCCACAGCTCCGCCGCCTCTGGCTCGGGCGTGTCGGTAGCGAAATCCGCCGCCTCGGTAACGCGGGCGCGGATTTCGCGGTCGATCTCTTTCAGCTGCTCCTCGGTCGCGAAGCCGCCGGCGACGATCTTGGCGCCGAGATGATCGATCGGATCGTGCTGCTTGCGCATCGCGTCGACCTCCTCGCGGGTGCGGTACTTGGCCGGATCCGACATCGAGTGACCGCGATAGCGATAGGTCATCATCTCGAGGATCATCGGCCCCTTGCCGCTGCGCACATAGTCCAGCGCCCTCTTCCCGGCCTCGCGCACCTTGAGCACATCCATGCCGTCGCAGGCCTCCCCCGGGATGCCATAGCCGTCGCCGCGGTCATGCAGCGCACCGGCCGAGGCGCGCTCCTGGCTGGTGCCCATGCCGTATTTGTTGTTCTCGATGACGTAGAGCACCGGCAGCTTCCACAGGGCAGCCATGTTCAGGCTCTCATAGACCTGGCCCTGATTGACCGCGCCGTCGCCCAGATAGCAGACGGCGACCAGCCCATCCTTCTTGTGCTTATGGGCGAAGCCCAGGCCGGTGGCGATCGGCACCTGGGCACCGACGATTCCGTGGCCGCCATAGAAGTGCTTCTCGCGGCTGAACATGTGCATGGAGCCGCCCTTGCCCTTGGAATAACCGGCGGCGCGGCCGGTCAACTCGGCCATCACGCCCTTGGGGTCCATGTCGCAGGCCAGCATATGGCCGTGGCAGCGATAGGAGGCGACAATACTATCGCCCTCGGTCGCGACCGACATCATGCCCGTCACCACCGCCTCCTGCCCGATATAGAGGTGACAGAAGCCGCCGATCATACCCATGCCATACAACTGTCCCGCCCGCTCCTCGAAGCGGCGGATCAGCAGCATGTCGCGATAGAGTTTGAGTAAAAGCCCGCCGTCGGCCGCCGACCGCCCTTTCGGGGCTGGCTTAGCGGTTCTGGGGGGTGATTTCTTGGCGGCGCTTTCGACGATCTTCGTGACGCGTTTCGCAGGCATTCAGCACTTCCCGGGCTGCGGATGTCCAACAGCTAGGCCAGCACTTTCGGGATTGCAAGGCGTTGAAATTAATGTCCGGAAGCGGCCGAATTCGGCAATAAAATGATCAGTTCGTCGTGTTGGCTGTCATTTAATAAGGTGCGCGTCCGTTCGTCCAAACGATCGACATCCAGGCTGTCGGGACGCAGCGAGGTGACCTTGAATTCCATGGCCTCGCGCTCAGCCTTCACCGACTGATAGGCAAGCTCAGCCTGCCCCGCCTGCGCCTGCAGACGGGTCAGAGCCAGCAGACCGCGTTCACCCTCGACCGTGTAATAGGCAAAGTAAGCCACCACGGCCGCGGCAAACACCGGCCCGAGTATTTGGGTAATGCGCCGACGCGCTCTTGTTCCCAACGCCATGGGAGCAATGAATCACAAGCGATTCAACGCGTCAAACGCTTTTCCAAATTTTTATTTTCGAGTCACCGAATAAAGTTGCGGAACAAATCGGTGATTCATTTTTTGAAGGTTGCCCGCCCAGCATAGCGCGCGGCGATTCCAAGACCTTCCTCGATGCGCAGCAATTGATTGTACTTGGCGAGACGATCCGAGCGGCTGAGCGAACCGGTCTTGATTTGCCCGCAATTGGTCGCAACCGCCAGATCGGCAATAGTCGCGTCCTCGGTCTCGCCGGAACGGTGTGACATGACTGCGCGGTACCCGGCTTTATGTGCGATCTCAACGGCATCCAAGGTTTCGCTGAGAGTCCCGATCTGGTTCACCTTGACCAGGATCGCATTGCCGACGCCGCGGGCGATGCCGTCGGACAGGCGAGCTGGGTTGGTGACGAAGAGATCGTCGCCAACCAATTGAATTTTCTTGCCGATTGCGTCGGTCAGCGCCTTCCAGCCATCCCAGTCGTCCTCCGACATGCCGTCCTCGATCGAGACGATCGGGAAGCGGCCGACAAGGTCTTCCCAGTATTTCACCATCTTATCGGGTGAGAGACTTTTTCCTTCCCCTTCAAGCTCATACTTACCCTTCTTGAAGAATTCGGTTGAAGCAGCGTCGAGCGCCAGGACGACATCGTCGCCCGGCGTATAGCCGGCCTTCTCGATCGCGCGCATGACAAAGCCGATCGCATCGTCGGTCGAGGCCAGGTTCGGGGCAAAACCGCCCTCGTCGCCGATGGCGGTGTTGTGGCCACCGTCATGCAGCAGCTTCTTCAGCGTGTGGAAGATTTCGGCGCCCATGCGGATCGCCTCGCCGCCATTCTCGGCACCGACCGGCATGATCATGAATTCCTGGATATCGATCGGATTGTCGGCATGGGCGCCGCCATTGATGATGTTCATCATCGGCACCGGCAGCAGCCGCGCATTGACGCCGCCGACATAACGGTAGAGCGGCAGGTCGGCCTCGGCGGCCGAAGCCTTGGCCACCGCCATCGAGATGCCGAGGATCGCATTGGCGCCGAGCCGCGACTTGTTCGGCGTGCCGTCGAGATCGATCATCATCGCGTCGACGCCGACCTGGTCGGAGCCTTCGATGCCCGACAGCGCGTCGGCCAGCTCGCCATTCACCGCCTCGACCGCGTTCAGCACGCCCTTGCCGTTATAGCGTGCCTTGTCGCCGTCGCGCAGCTCCACCGCCTCATGCGCGCCGGTCGACGCGCCCGACGGCACCGCTGCCCGACCGCTGGCGCCGCTCTCCAGCGTCACCTCGACCTCAACCGTCGGATTGCCGCGGCTGTCCAATATCTCGCGGCCGTGAATATCGATGATGGCTGACATTCGCTTCTTCCTGGAAAACGGGGACGCCGAAGCCTCGGCAAAGATGAGGCTTTAGATATCGGCTTGAGCGCCGGAGCGGAAGAGGTGGAGCGGAAATCGAAGTCTAAAGACTGCAAATCGACACAACTTCGTCATGCCTGGGCTTGACCCGGGCATCCACGGGGCGACACCCGCGCAAATGACCGTTTTCTAGGGCTGACGGAGACGCGTGGATGCCCGGATCAAGTCCCGGCATGACGATCTGAAATTGCTGGATGTCTTCGCGGGAATGACGCAGCGGGAACTAAGTCACGCCCATCTCAATCGACAGGCGGATCAGGTCGGCGGTGCGCGAAACGCCCAGCTTTGCCTTGATCTGGCTGCAGGTATTGGCGACCGTCTTATAGCCGACACCGAGCTCGGCCGCGATCTCGGCCAGGCTGCGCCCCTCGCCCAGCAGGCGCATGATTTCCATGTCGCGCTCGGTCAGCTGCTGCAGCGGATGGCCGTCGGGCGCGGCCTGGAGTGCCAGCTCCTGGGCGATCTCGTTCTCGATATAGCGGCCGCCTTCGGCCAGCCTGCGAACCGCGACCAGCAACTCGTCCGGTGAGGCGTTCTTGCTGACATAGCCCTTGGCGCCGGCATGCAGCGCACGGGAGGCATAGATCGCCTCCGCATGCATCGAAAAGACCAGCACGCAGGCGGACGGATCGTCGATCAGCAGTCGCTGCAGCAGCTCCAACCCGCCGATGCCCGGCAGGTTGAAATCGAGGATCACCACATCCGGCCGCGCCTCGCGATAGCGGATCAGCGCGTCGCGGCCGTTGGCGGCCTCACTGATTTCCGGATTGCCCAGCGCGGCGAACAGGCGGCGTAGCCCGCCGCGGACGATGGCGTGGTCGTCGATCAGCAGAATCTTCATGCCGCTTCCATCGTATCGGTATCGGGCCTATCGGCGGCAGGGAACGGCAGGCGGGCCGTCACGATCACGCCCGACCGGTCGGTCCGGGCGCGGACATCCAGATTGCCGCCTAGCGCGGTGACCCGCTCGGCCATGCCGCGCAGGCCGAAGCCGCGTGTCTCGGCCGAGGCCTTCAGCCCGCTGCCATCGTCTGTCACTTGCACCACCACCTCATGCCCCGAACCGGCATCGATCCTGACGCTGACCGAGCGCGGCTTGCCGTGGCGCATGGCGTTGTTCAGGCTCTCCTGGACAATACGATACACCGCGCTGTCGAAGGCTTCGCCAAAGCCCGTGTCGAAGCCGACGGTTTCGACGGTGATCGTCACTTCGCCGTGGCGCGCGCGCCAGAACGCAGCGAGGTTCTCCAGTGCCTGACGCAGCCCGAACTCGGCCAGCGTGCCGGAGCGCAGCCGGCCGAGGATTGCCTTCACCTGCTGCTGGACATGGATGACGCCGTCGCGGATCGACTGGACGTGATCGGCGATATTCCCCTGCCCCCGCGCCTCCGCCGCCTTCTGCGCGGCGGCGGCATCGACGCCCATGGCGAAGAGGTAAGGCCCGATCTCGTCATGCAGGTCGCGGGCAAGCTCGGCCCGCTCCTCCTCCTGGATGGTCGAGAGCTGTTCGTTCAGGCACCGGTTCTTGGTCTCGGTCCGCGCCAGCCGATCGATCATGGCGTTGAAGCCGCGCGCCAGCCGCGCCAGCTCGGGCGGGCCGTCCTCGGCCAGGGGCCTGACCGTCATGTTGGGCCCGATATCGGTGAAGGCCTCCGAAATCCGCCCCAGCGGCCGCAGCGCCCGGCCCAATATCCAATAGATCATCGGAAAAGTGACGAGGCCGAACAGCAGCAGCATCTGGATATCGTCGCTGAATTCGGTCCAGACCTCGGTCATCTCGTTGCCCGGATCGGTTTCGAGCAGGACCGCGGCAGCCGCCGGGTTGGGCGGCAGGTCGAGCTTTGCCGATGGCTTGGCGCGCCCGATCGCATGGACGAACCAGGCCGGCACCTTTTCCGGCGGGACGGCGAGCGACGACGAGGCCAGCACCTGCCCGTCCTTGCCGATCAGCAGCGCGCGCAGATGGCGGTTGCCGTCGAACGTGCCGATCAGCTGCCTGAGCTCCGCCGCACCGGTGGAATCCTTATCGATATAGGGCACAACCGTGCGCACCGTATGCTCGCCGACCGACAGCGCCGCATCCATCTCGGTTGCGACCGAACGCACAGCATGCAGCCAGGCCAGCGTGCCGCCGAGAAACAGGCTGACCAGCAGCATCAGCGCAATCGCCAGGATCAAACGGTATCTGAGCGGCAAAACTGCACCTCCGGCGCCTATCTAGCAGCCGCTTTCAGCCAGCGCGCAAGATCGGGAACTCTTTCCCGAAAAATCGGGAAAACCGCCACTAGGGTGTAAAATGCGTCGCGTCTATTGGAATGCAGCGCACCAATTCAGAGTCTCGAGCATCGTCGTGAAGCTTTCTGCCGCCAGCCTGATTGCACTCCTGAGTGCATCCGTCTCGTCCTTCGCCCTGGCGCAGACGGACGACCAGCCGCAGCCTCCGCGCGAGGAAATCATCGTCATCGGCAGGACGCCGCTGCCGGGCTCGAACATCGACATCAACAAGGTGCCGGGCTCGGTCCAGACATTGTCGTCGAGCGATATCGACCAGAACAAATCGATCTCGATCCTGGATACGCTGTCGCAGCGCATTCCCGGCCTGGCGGTCAGCGACTCCCAGGGCAATTCGACCTTCGCGGACGTGCACTATCGCGGCTTCGCCGCCTCGCCGCTGCAGGGCACGCCGCAGGGCATCGCGGTCTACCAGAACGGCGTCCGCCTCAACGAGGCGTTCGGCGACACCGTCAACTGGGACCTGATCCCCGATGTCGCCATCGACAAGCTCTCGATCACCAGCAACAACCCCGCCTTTGGCCTCAACGCCATCGGCGGTGCGCTCAGCATGACGATGAAGAACGGCTTCACCTTCCAGGGGTTGAATGCCGAGATCGAGGGCGGCAGCTACGGCCATATCAACGGCTCGGTCGAGTATGGCGTAAACTGGGGCGATTGGAGCTTCTACGCCGCCGCCGAAGGTTTCAAGGACGACGGTTATCGCCTGTTTTCGAATTCCGACATCGAGCGCCTCTATACCGATACCGGCTATAAGGGCGACATCTCGGAATTCCACCTGATCGTTGGCTATGGCCGATCCAGCCTGGGCGTCGTCGGCTCTACCCCGCTCGACTTTACCGTGCGGCAAGGCGTCAGCGCGGTCTTTACCTCGCCGCAGACGACCAAGAACGAGACCGGTCTGATCCAGCTCGACGGCACGACCAGCCTGTCCGACAATCTCTCGATCCAAACCAATGTCTATGGCCGCTATCTCGGCCAGAAGCATGTCGACGGGAACGACAGCAATTTCGAAGAGTGCGGCGATGATTCTTCGTTCCTCGGCAAATTGTGCCTGGAGAGCGACGGGTTCGGCAAAGGCACCTCCCCTGCCTTTTTCAACCGCTTCGTGATCCGCGACGCCGGCGGCCACACGATCCCGTTCGTCGACACACCTTACGGCACAATCGACCGGACCTCGACTAACACTGCAACGGCGGGCGGCGCGCTCCAGGCGACCTACGACGCGAATTTGTTCGGCCATGGCAGCAACCTGGTCGTCGGCTTCAGCTTCGACCACAGCGACATACGCTTCGCCTCGACCAGCACGCTGGGCTACATCGATCCCGAATTGCAGGTCGGGCTGAACAGCGCAGTGCCCGGCTCGGGCTCGATCATCCATACGACCGGCCAGGTCGGCTATGCCCCGGTCGGGCTCGACGCGACCACCGACTATTACGGCATCTATGGCGCCGAAACCTTCGACATCACGCCGGAACTGTCGGCAACAGTCGGTTTGCGCATCAACATCATCGATATCGGCGGCCGCGACACAACGGGGAAGGCGTCCGAGCTCAATACCGACAACAGCTTCACCCACGCCTCGCCGCAGGCCGGCCTGACCTACAAGCTGGGCGGCGGCGTCACCGCCTATGGCGGCTATTCCCAGTCCAACCGCGCGCCCACCCCGCTGGAACTGGACTGCGCCAACCGCAACAAGCCATGCCTGCTGGAAAACTCCCTGGTTTCGGACCCGCCGCTGAAGCAAGTGGTCGCCGACAATTATGAGGCCGGGCTGCGCGGCAACGAGAATACCCCCTATGGCCAGGTTGCCTGGTCGGCCGGCTATTACCGCAACGAGAGCAGTAACGACATCATCGCATTGGCGAGCACGATCCAGGGCCGCGGCTACTACACCAACGTGCCTGAGACTCTGCGCCAGGGCGTGGAGCTGGGCGGTACCTGGCATTGGGGGGCGCTGACCGCCTACGCCAACTACTCCTATGTCGACGCGACCTATCAGTTTACCGGCGTGCTGTCTTCCGCCAACAATCCGCGCGCCAACGCCGCCGGCAACATCACTGTTCATCCGGGCGACAAGATCCCTGGCATTCCCAGCCATCAGTTCAAGATCGGCGCGGACTACCAGATCACGCCCGCCTGGAGCGCCGGCGGCGATGTCGAATATGTCGGCAGCCAGAACCTGGTCGGCGACGATTCGAACCAGAACGCGCGGCTGACGCCCTATTTCCTGGCGAATATCCGCAGCTCGTATCAGATCAACGACAACATCCAGATCTTCGGCCGGATCACTAATCTGTTCGACCGGCGTTATGCCTCGTTCGGCACCTATTTCGAGACCGAGGGCGTCGGCCAGCCGATCACCGACAATCTGACCGATCCGCGCTCGATCACGCTGGGCCAGCCCAGGTCGTTCTTCGGCGGCGTGAAACTTACCTTCTAAAGGGCTGACTTTCTAATCGATGAGAATGATATTGCGAACCATTCGCAGTTGACATAGGCTCGTCTCGTTGAACCCGAACAGCGAGCCGATCCCATGTGCAAGCCAATCGATATGTCGCCCGCCGCCACCCATCCGCTGAGCCGCCTGTCACGGCAGGAGCGGATCGCACTCTGGACGATGCGCGCCTGGGTCATCGGCATCACCCAGAAGATCCCGGTCGAGGAGCAGATCCAGGACGCCTTCCAGCGCATCGGCGCGCCCGACGCCACCGGCCAGCTCTATGCCTTCATGTGGATATTGAGCCAGGGCGCCTGCCGCATGCTGGATGTCGATTGCGTCTGCAGCACCAATATCAGCACCGACGAGCGCGCTCTGCTCGATATCCTCGCCCTGTCGCAACACGGCCGCAGCTTCGAGGCGATGATCCTGTTGCGCTCGATGGTGAAGAGCACACGGGCGCTGGCGACGTCGGAATGCGCCACCGATTTCGTCCGCACCCTGTCGGCCGCCGGCTTCCACCTGCCGGTGCGGCCCCTGGAGACGAGCCAATATGCTTTCGCCGACCAGACCTTCGCCGACAGCCCTGCCCCCACCCCGACGTACCATTAAGATTCTTGGCACTAAAAAAATTTATTTCACAGCTGCGAATGCTATTGCGAGACATTCGCAGTTAAGCTACATACAGGTCCAGATAGGATCGAGCATCAGGGATCGCGCATCAATGTATGTTTGCCTTTGCAACCGCATCACCGACCGGCAAGTACGCACTCAGGCGGCGGGCGGCAATTGCACCCTGGGCTCCGTGCACAACTCGCTCGGAATTGCGCCAAAATGCGGCAAGTGCCTGCCGATGATGCGCGATATCGTCCGCGAGCATAAGGGCCAGTCGGGCAGCTCCTCCAACGTTTGACGGAACTGTGGAAATAGTCTTTGGTTTCTGAATAGGCACTTCGCCGATTCAAACCAAAGAAGGCCATCATGCAAGGCGATCCCACTGTCATTGTACATCTGAACGCTGCGCTGAAGAACGAGCTCACCGCGATCAACCAGTATTTCCTGCATGCCCGCATGCTGCGCCACTGGGGCATCAAGAAGCTGGGCAAGCACGAATACGAAGAGTCGATCGACGAGATGAAGCACGCCGACCGGCTGATCGACCGCATCCTGTTCCTGGGCGGTCTGCCCAATCTGCAAGACCTGGGCAAGCTGTTGATCGGCGAGGACGTTACCGAAATTCTCGAATGCGACCTGAAGCTGGAACAGGCAGCGATGCCGGAGCTGCGGGAAGCCATCGCCTATTGCGAAAGCGTTCGCGATTATATCAGCCGGGAATTGCTGGAAGACATTCTGGAAAGCGAGGAAGAGCATGTCGATTTCCTCGAAACCCAGTTCGATCTGATCAAGCGGATGGGCCTCGAAAACTACGTCCAGCTGCAGTCGGAAGCGGCAGAATCCTAAGTCCTCCATCCCTTTGTGATTTTTTCTTATTTTTTTGAGACACCGCGCGGGAATCATTCCGGAGGCGCGTACTGTGTACAGATGATCTGATGGGTCAGGCCATCTCTCGGCTCTGCTGCATCCCTCGCGGGGCCGGGCATTGCATACTTAGGCCGTCCAGTCTCTGGACGGCCTTTTTTCTTGGCCCCTGAAAGCTTGCTTTTTCCCTACCTCGCAGTCGTGTAGAGCTTTGGCCGACACGAACAGGGGAAGAGCATCATGGCGAGCGAGACGATCCGGCTGACCGACAAGATCATCTTCGACGATACGGCCGATTTCATCGTCGTCGGGTTGGGCGCCGCGGGCGCGTCAGCCGCCCTGGAAGCAAGCCGCGCCGGTCTGGACGTCCTGGTGCTGGAGCGGGCCTCGGCCGGCGGCGGGTCGAGCGCGCTGTGCGGCGGCTTCATCTATCTGGGCGGCGGCACGCGGGTGCAGAAGCTGAACGGCTTCGACGACACCGCCCTGGACATGTTCAACTATCTGATGGCGATGACGCCCAACCCGGACGAAGCGAAGATCCGGCTCTATTGCGAGAAGAGCCTGGAGCATTTCGACTGGCTGGAGGCGCAAGGTATCGTCTTCAATGACGGCTTCTATCCCGACAAGCATTTCGAGCATTCGACCGAGGATGGGCTGGCCTGGACCGGCAACGAGAAAGTGTGGCCGTTCAGCGAGCAGGCCCGCCCCTTCCCGCGTGGCCACAAGGTCACCGTGCCCGGCGGCCAGCAGGAGCTGGGCATGGGCGGTAAGAAGATGATGGACATCCTGATCGGCCGGGTGGTCGAGGCCGGCGTCCGCATCGTCGTCGACGCCAACGCCAAGGCGTTGATCGTCGATGACGACGGCCGGGTGGTCGGGATCAAATACAAGGTGTTCGAAGGCGACCGTTACGTCCGCGCAAACAAGGGCGTGCTGCTCTCGACCGGCGGCTTCGGCATGAACAAGGAGATGGCGCTGCAATATTCGCCGCTGCTGGCGGATGAGCGGGTCAATATCGTCGGCTGCACCTACGCCAACGGCAGCGGCATCGAGATGGGGCTGGCAGCCGGCGGGGTGATGCAGGATATCGGCTATCTGCTGACCTGCCCATTCTATCCGCCAACCAGCCTGCTCAAGGGCGTCTTGGTCAACCGCTACGGCAAGCGCTTCGTCGCCGAGGACAGCTACCACGGCCGCACCATCGGCGCCTGCCTGCTGCAGCCCGACTACAAGGCCTATCTGATCCTCGACAACGCCACCTTCCAGAAACCCGAATTCGGCCAGCAGACCCTGATCGACGCCTGGGAGACGATCGAGGAGATGGAGCGCGACCTCGCTATGCCGGAGGGGTCGCTGCAGAAGACCATGGCCGACTATAACCGCCATGCCGAGAGCCAAGAGGACCCGGAGTTCCATAAATACCACGACTGGGTCCAGCCGCTGATCGAGCCGCCCTACGCCGCGCTCGACACGTCGCTGGGCGCGGCCTGGTTCAGCGGCTTCTCGCTGGGTGGCCTCGCCACCAACGCCAAGGCCCAGGTGCTGGACGCCACCGGCAAGGTGATCCCCGGCCTCTATGCCGCCGGCGCCGCTGCCACCAACATCGCCAAGGACGGCATGGGCTATTCCAGCGGCACCTGCGTCGGCGAGAGCACCTTCTTCGGCCGTCAGGCGGGGATCGCCGCGGCGGCAGGGTAAGCCGCCGGGATTTCGTGTAACCATCCGGCGTCCCGGGCGAAGTCAGTCTCATGAACAGACTGATCGCCCGGCTCTTCCGCCCGTTTCCGAGTGTTCCCGCGGACTGGTACGCCGTCCCGCTGCGCCTGATCGTGGGCTACGGCTTCATGGAACACGGCTACGCCAAGCTCGCCCGCGGCCCAGAGGTTTTCGCCCATATTCTCGCAGCACTGAACGTGCCCATGCCGGAACTGGCGACCTGGGCGACGATCCTGGTCGAGCTGTTCGGCGGCCTGGCGATCCTGCTGGGTGCGCTGATCCCTCTGGCCAGCATCCCGATGATCGCGGTGCTGGTCGTCGCCATCGTCACGGTCCACCTGCCCAACGGCTTCAGCTCGATCAAGCTTCAGTCGGTCGCGGCCGACGGTGCGCATTTCGGCCAACCCGGCTATGAGACCGACCTTCTCTATATCGCGGCGCTGATCGCCCTGGTCGTCGGCGGGCCCGGGCCGCTTGCGCTGGACCGACTGCTGACCCGCCGACTGCGCAAGGCGGTAGCAAAGCCGTAGGCCGTATCAATGTGCCTCTTTTATCCAATCAGTCCGCAAGGAACCCGGTTACATTATATCAACCACGACGGCGCAAGCCCGTGCCATCCCCAGCCAAACGGAGTTTCCTCATGCGTGTCTGGTTCATCACGGGTGCCTCGCGCGGCTTCGGCGCCCTGATCACGGCGGAAGCACTGGCCGCCGGCGATGCGGTGGTCGCCACCGCCCGCGATCCATCGACGGTCTCCGCCAGGTTCGGCGAGAATGACCGGCTGCTGCCGGTGAAGCTGGACGTCACCAACGATACGGAGGTCCAGGCAGCGGCGGAAGCGGCGATCCGGAAATTCGGTCGGATCGACATCCTGCTCAACAATGCCGGCTACGGCCTGCTGGGCGCGGTCGAGGAGGCAAGCGCCGAGGAGGTGCAGAGGCTCTTCGCCACCAACGTCTTCGGCGTGCTGGCGGTCACCCGTGCGGTGCTGCCGCATATGCGGCGCCAGCATTCGGGTCATGTCATCAACATCTCGTCGATCGGCGGCTATCGCGCCTATCCGGGGTGGGGTGTCTACGGCTCGACCAAGTTCGCCATCGAGGGCATCACCGAGGCCCTGGCCAGCGAGATCGCCCCGCTGGGCATCCACGCGACGGTGGTCGAGCCCGGCTTTTTCCGCACCGATTTCCTGGACGAGAGTTCGCTGGTCCATACCGGGCAGCAGCTCGCCGACTACAATGCGTCGGTCGGCAGGACGCGCAATGCCGCCGGCGACCTCAACCACCAGCAGCTGGGCGATCCGGCGAAGTTCGCCAAGGCGATGATGGTGCTGGTCAATGCCCCGAACCCACCGGTCCGCCTGCCGCTGGGCAGCGACACGGTCAGGCGGATCGAGGCCAAGAACCTTGAGGTCGTCGCCGAACTCACCGCCTGGAAAGACCTGGCCCTGTCGACCGACTGGACCGAGGCGGCTTAAGGAAAGTCGAACACCAAGGCGCCAAGAAAACCAATACTGGTTTTAACTTGGCGCCTTGGCATCTTGGTGCGGAATTCGAATCTTATTCCGGCTTTCCCAACCCGAACTCGGCGCGCATCGCCCACAGCGCATCGTCCGGATTGCGGCTCGCCATCGCCCAGTTGGTGCTCAGCGGATTGCCGTCCGGCACAGCGGCGCCGCTCAGCGTCTCGGCGATGCACACCCGCCGGGCGATCCGCCAGTGGCCGTCGCGGCGTTCGAAGCGGTCGATATAGCGGCCGAGCGAGCGCATATCGATCTTACCGCTTTCCGGCGCACCACCGCCGATCAATGCCGTCCTCATGATCGCCGGCAGGGCGTCGTTGCGCAGATAGGCAAGATAATAGGTCTCGACCACTGCCCCGTTTGGCGCTGCATCGGCGGGCCCGTCGAACTCGATCAGGATATTGGTCATCAGATGCGCCGACTGCTCAATCGCCGCGTGGCGCGCCTTCACGTTCTCGATCATCTGCTCGATCGAGCCCCTGAAGTCGCCCTGATGGATTTCAGCGCCAGGATGGAAGGCGGAGGCCAGGAAATCCCAGTTGCGCCGGTCGATGCCGCGGGCATAGCGGTAGAGCGTCTCTTGGATCGCGATGCGGTCGGCCAGGCGCTGCAGGTCTGTGGGAATGTCGCTCATCAGTTGGATGCCTTCTTACGCCGCCGGTATTTCTCGACCATATAGGCGCCGGCCGCGACCGAGCCGCCGTCCACCGGCATGATCACGCCTGAAATATAGCTGGCCTCCGGCGAAGCGAAGAAAGCGACCGCGTGGGCGATCTCCTCGACCTGTCCCAGCCGGCGCACGGGAATATGCTCCGCCCGCTCGGCATAGACGTCGGCCGGCCAGGCTGAGCGCAGCAGCTCCGTATCGATCGGCCCGGGGGCTACGCCGTTGGCGGTGATGCCATAGTCCCCCAGCTCCAGCGCCATCGCCCGCACCAGCCCGATCACCCCGGCCTTGGCCGCGCCATAGGCGGCAAGGTCGATCGGCCCCATGAAGCCGGCGACCGAGGAGATGCAGACGATCCGCCCGTAGCCCCGCGTGCGCATGTCGCGCGCCGCCGCCTGCGAGCAATAGAACGTACCGGACATGTGGACATTGAGCTGCGCCAGCCAGCTTTCCTTGGTGATCTCAAGGAACGGCGCGGATTTCGAGGTGCCGGCATTGTTGACGAGAATGTCGATCTTACCGAAGGCGCCGACCACGCCGGCGATCAGGCCCTGCGCCTGGTCATAGTCGCCGACATCGGCGATGGCGGCATGGGATTTGCGGCCCAGCGCCCGGATTTCAGCCGCGGTCGCCTCGGCCCATTCGGCGTTGATATCGGCAACGGCAACATCGGCCCCGCCCCGCGCCAGCCTCAACGCAATCGCCTTCCCGATCCCCCGCCCTGCCCCGGTGACAAGAGCCGCCTGCCCGTCGAATTCCGCCATGGCTTTCCCCTAAATGTTTGATTTTTTTTATAGCGCCAGAACGTAGGGTGGGAAAGCGAAGCGTATCCCACCAGCCGCGCCCCGCGCGGCACTCCGCATATGCGGAAACACCGAATGGTGGAATACGCTTCGCTTTTCCACCCTACGTGGAAAAAGCGTTAAACCAGCCGGCTGTGATGCATCGCCGCCTCGATGAAGGAGGCGAAGAGCGGGTGGGGCTCGAACGGTTTGGATTTCAGTTCTGGGTGGAACTGGACGCCGACGAACCAGGGATGGTCGGGGATCTCGACGATCTCGGGCAACTGGCCGTCGGGCGACAGGCCGGAGAAGCGCAGGCCCGCTTCCTCCAGCGCAGAGCGGTAGTTGATATTGACCTCATAGCGGTGACGGTGCCGCTCGGAGATTTCGGCCTCGCCGTAGATCGCTCGGGCGCGGGTGTCGTCCAGCGTGTGGCACGGATAAGCACCAAGGCGCATCGTCCCGCCCAGGTCACCGTTGGCCTGGCGCTGCTCCAGCTCGTTGCCGCGGGTCCACTCGGTCATCAGGCCGACGATCGGATGCTCGCAGGTACCGAACTCGGTCGAGCCGGCACCCTTGAGGCCAGCCATATGGCGCGCCGCCTCGATCACCGCCATCTGCATGCCGAAGCAGATGCCGAGATAGGGCACCGAACGGGTGCGGGCGAACTCCGCCGCGCGGATCATGCCCTCGGTGCCGCGATTGCCGAAGCCGCCCGGCACCAGGATAGCGTGGGCGCTTTCCAGATGGTGGATGACGCCCACCGGATAGTCGGGCCGCTCGAATATCTCGCTGTCCAGCCATTGCAGCTTGACCCGCACATTGTTGGCGATGCCGCCATGGGTCAGCGCCTCGGCCAGCGACTTGTAGCTGTCGAGCAGCGACGTGTACTTGCCGACGATGGCGATGGTGACCTCGCCCTCGGGGTACAGCACGCGGTCGGCGATGCCTTTCCAGCGCTTGAGGTCCGGCGGCGGCGCCTCGATGCCGAAATAGGACAGGACCTGCTCGTCGAAGCCCTGCTCAGAATAGCTGATCGGCACCTGATAGATGGTCGGCACGTCGAGCGCCGCGATCACCCGCTCTGGCATGATGTTGCAGAACAGCGCGATCTTGCGGCGCTGGTCCGGCGGGATCGGCATGTCGGAGCGGCACAGCAGCATCGCCGGCTGAATTCCGACCGACAGCAGTTCCTTCACCGAATGCTGGGTCGGCTTGGTCTTGAGCTCACCCGCCGCCGAGATATAGGGCACCAGGGTCACATGGATGAACAGCGCGTTGTTGGTGCCGACCTCGTTGCCGAACTGGCGGATGGCTTCGAGGAACGGCAGGCTCTCGATATCGCCCACCGTGCCGCCGATCTCGCACAGCACGAAGTCGGCATCGCCCACGTCCGAGCGGATGAAGGCCTTGATCTCATCAGTGACGTGCGGAATGACCTGGACCGTGGCGCCCAGATAATCGCCGCGCCGTTCCTTGCCCAATATGTCGGAATAGATGCGGCCGGTGGTGATGTTGTCGGTCCGTCGCGCCGACACGCCGGTGAAGCGCTCATAGTGGCCGAGATCGAGATCGGTCTCAGCGCCGTCGTCGGTGACGAACACCTCGCCGTGCTGGGTCGGGCTCATCGTACCGGGATCGATATTGAGGTAGGGGTCCAGCTTGCGCAGACGGACCTTGAAGCCCCGGGTCTGCAACAGCGATCCGAGAGCGGCGGATGCCAGGCCCTTGCCGAGCGAGGACACCACGCCACCCGTGATGAAGATATAGCGTGTCATACGCGACCGCGCATTCCTTCCGGCGACTCGACCGAAACAATAAGAAGTGTAAACGCCCCCGGCTTGTCCGTCACTGTCCTGACGGGTGGGCCTGCTTTGCTTTCTTCGCCTTTTTCTCAGGCTGTGGCGCGGGCTGCTGGGCCGGCGCCACCGGAGCGGGCTCGGCCGGGGCGGAAGCCGCGGGCGGCGTCGCCGGAACCGGAGCCGGCTGGGCGGCCGGCGTCGGTGCAGGCTGCAGCGGATTGGTGGTCACACCGGCATTGGGCTGCTCACCCGGAACCGGGACCGGCAGGGCCGGAGCTTGGGCCGCCGGCTCAGGAGACGGCGCCTGCGGAGCGGGAGCCTCAGCCGGAGCGGGCGCAGACACAGGAGCCGGCGCCGGGGTATCGAAGATGGATTTGGGTGCGCCGCTCGGCTTGGCCAGTAGGGCCAGCACCAGGCAGGTGACCATGAACAGGGCCGCCAGGATCGCCGTCACACGGGTCAGGAAATTGGCCGTGCCGCGCACGCTCATGAACGAGCCGGCGCCGCCACCCGATCCGAGGCCCAGCCCACCGCCTTCCGAACGCTGCAGCAGCACGACGCCGATAAGGCCGACGGCCAGGAAGACCTGGAGAACGCGCAGAACGATTTCCATCAAAAACCCAGTCGAAGATCCAGCTTCGCGTTGAGATACACCAAAAGCGCCGCGCCCTCAAAAGGCCGCGGCTCGATTACCGCACGCTTCTAGCGGCTTGCGACCCTGCTTGCCAATAGGCCCGTGCCAATAGGCTCAGCAATCAAACCCGATACTCGCTGCGCTCAGGCCGCGTTGGCGATCGCCATGAAATCCGCCGCCGCCAGGCTGGCGCCGCCGATCAGCGCGCCGTCGACCTGGTCCAAGCCCAATATGCCAGCGGCATTGTCCGGCTTGACCGACCCGCCATAAAGGATCAGCCCGCCCTCCGGATGGCCGCATTTGCCGGGAAGCAACTGGCGGATCACGTGGTGCATGGCGGTAATATCGTCAAGGGTCGCCGCCCGGCCCGTGCCGATCGCCCAGACCGGCTCATAGGCGACCACCAATGTATCGACCGGGATGTTGTCCGGCACCGATCCCTTGATCTGGTCGGTGACCACGGCCTCAGCCTGCCCAGCCTCGCGCTGGGCCAGCGTCTCACCGACGCAGACGATCGGCACCAGCCCTTGCTTCAGGACCGCCTCGGCCTTGGCGCGGACGAGATCGTTGGTCTCGCCATGCATGGCGCGGCGTTCCGAATGGCCGACGATGATGTGGCTCGCCCCCAGCTCCTTGAACATCGCCGCCGAGATGTCGCCGGTATAAGCGCCTTTGACCTCGGAATGGCAGTCCTGGGCGCCGATCAGGATGCCGAAGCCGATCAGCGGCCCGGCCATCTCGCCGACGATGGTCGCCGGCGGGCAGATCAGCAGCTGGCGGCCGGGGCGCGCCTCCGGCTTCAGGGCGGGCAATGCATCAAGGAACGTCTTCGCCTCGGCGCGCGTGCCGTTCATCTTCCAGTTGCCGGCGATCAGCTTCGGTCGCGTGCCCATTTCAGTGTCCCTCTTCGTCCTGGCTCTTTTGTTTAGCCGTGTCGTGTTGGCCAACGTCGTTTTGGCTTGTCAGGCAGATTCGGCGCAACACCCGCTTGCGCGCCTCGCCGCGATCGTAGTCGGAAACATACAGCAGCCCGGCCACCCGCCGCAGCAGCGCATCCTCGTCGGGGTTGAGCACGCCATCGGCATAGGCGACCTCCCACAGCATCTCGACAAGCTGCACCCTGCCCCGCTCGTCGAGTTTTTCGACCGCAAGGCGGATGAAAGGATAGAGCTGGCTGGAGTCCTCGGCCCGCGTCTCGGCGGCGGCCAACAACGTCTTCACCGCATCGGGCGCCAGCTTGAAACGCTCGCCCAGCAGCCGCTCGATCATGTGCCGCTCGGTTTCATCGAACGTATCGTCCATTGCCGCGGCATGGACCATCAGGGCGGCGACGGCGACCTGAAGCTGGTCCGGCCGGGTGGAGGCTGGGGAGTCCCCACTCAAAAGCGAGAGTATTTGATTGAACATTACCATGTGGATAGTCCGAGTTGGCCCGCCCGATCAACCTATGGGGATCAACCTTGGGCGGCTCGGCCTTGGGATCAACCTTGGGTCAGCCGAAAGTGGCGCAGCAGCCAGGGCATGGTCAGGCCCTGGACGAAGATCGAGAAGGCCACCACCGCGAAGCAGACGACAACGATCTCGCGCTGCTCGGGCACGCCTTCGGGCAGGGCCAGGGCCAACGCCAAGGCCAGCGCACCCCGGAGCCCACCCCAGACCAGCACATGCTGATAGCGCGAATCGATGCCGAAGGCGGTGCGCCGGGCGAGCGCCGCGATCGGATAGACGGCAAGCATCCGGCCCAGCAGCACAACCGCGATCGCGATGCCGGCCGCCGCGGCGTACAGCCTCAGCGGCTGATGCGCCTCATGCCCGCCGATCAGGATGAAGACGACCGAGTTGACCAGGAAGGCGGCGTATTCCCAGAAGGCCAGGACGTGGCTGTAGCCCCGCTCGTCGATCGCGCAGAGACCCTTGGTGTTGCCAGCCAGCAAGCCCGCGGTCATCGAGGCCAGAACGCCGGATGTGTGGAAGTGCTCGGCAATCAGAAACGAGCCATAGGCGGCAATAGTGGTGAGCGTGATCTTGACCAGGTGATCGTCGGTGCGGCCGGCGACGACCAGCATCAGGCCGGTCACCCCTACCCCGACCGCGACGCCGCCCGCCATCGTCCAGGCGAGGGCGCCGGCCACCGCCGACGGCGTCATCGCCCCACCCGCCAGCATCGCCACCAGGACGCTGAAGCCGACGGCGGCGGTACCGTCATTGAGCAGGCTTTCGGTCTCGACCACCGTGCTGAGCCGGCGTTCCGCCCGCATCTCCTTGAAGGCGGCGATCACGGAGACCGGATCGGTGGCGGCGATCAGGATCCCGAAGAACCCGGCGCCGATCCAGCTCCAGCCGGCGGCATAGTGCATGCCGGCAGCGACGAACGCGGCGGCAATGGCGACACCGGGAAGAGCCAGCCCCAGGGTCAGGGGCAGGTCGCGGCGCACATCGCGCCACTTCAGCTGCAGCGCCGCCTCGAAGATCAGCGGCGGCAGGAAGACGCTGAAGATCAGGTCGCGGGTCAGCGGCAACTCGACACCGAACGGCAGCAGCGCCAGCCCGATCCCGGCGACGACCAGCCCGACGCTATAAGGCAGCCGCAGTCGCCGCGACACGATCGCCACCAGCGATGCGGTCAGCAGCACGAAACCGATATTTGCGATGGAAAAACCGGCCACTGCGCCCTCACCTCACGTCGGGCGACCCTATCAGCTTCCGGTCTCGCTGCACCACTCGACCGGCGGCCAACCGGCGTTGCCCAGTTCCCACGCCGCCCCCGTATGGCCAAGCAACGCCGCGCGGCGCAGCCAATCAGTCCCGGCCGAAGCATCCCGCCTGCAACGAAAGCCACGGAGCAGGACGCGGCCATAATGAAAGAAATCGGACGCCTCGCCGCTTTCGCAGGCGAACGCCAGGGCACGCAGCCCCACCGGATGCAGCTCCGGCTGGTCGCCGCCGAGCAGTTCGCGGCCGATGCGGCGGCGGATGTCCAGATTGCCGCTCTCAGACGCCTTGCCGTACCAGAGAGCGGCTTCCTGCGTGCGGCCCGCGGCCGCCAGCATCGCTCCATGGTTGTACTGACCGCGGAAGTAGCCGCCCTCGGCGGATTTCCGGTACCAATCGGCGGCGAAGGCGAGATCGTGGGCGACGCCCCAGCCTTCCTCGAAGCAGCGGCCCACCTGATTCATCGCCCTTGCATGCCCCTGGGCGCAGGCCTTGAGGTACCACCCCAACGAGCCCGGCAGGTCGGCCGGCACGCCAAGCCCGTCGAACAGCATGTTGGCATAGTTATATTCGCCCCAATCGTGCCCGGCCTCGGCCGAGCGGCGATACCAGTCGGCGGCAATGGCATTGTCCTTGGGCGTGCCCCAGCCATTCTCATGGCAGCGGCCGGCCATGTTCATGGCGTCGGCATCGCCTGAGCGCGCGGCGGTCTTGAACCAGCCGAGCGCGGCGGCTTCGTCCTTTTCCACGCCGGTCCCCTCCAGAAGGATGCGGCCCAGCCGAAGCTGGGCTGCCGCCAGGCCGTGCCGGGCCGCGAACTCCACCCACCGCGCCGCCTCGGCAGGATCGCCGGAGAGCAGCGCGGTGAGCGCGCGCGGGGTCATGCGCATGAGGTTCTCGACCGAGACCTCGGCGGTTTTGTGCGCCTTGGCCAAGTTCAGAAATTCGCCTTGGCCTGGAAGGTGAAGGTCCGCCCTGCCCCCGGCGTGACATGGTTCTCCGAGCCGCTGGCGAAGTAGGAATTGTCGTAATACGTCTCGTCGGTGATGTTGGTGATGTTCATCTGGATCGAATAATTGTCGTTCACCCTGTACGAGACCATGCCGTTCCAGAGCCAATAGCTCGGGATGGACGCGGTGTTGGCGAGGTCGGCATAGCGCCGGCCCAGGAAGTTGACGCCGGTCCCGACCTCCCAATGGTCGTCCAGGTAATATTCGGTCCACAGATTGCCCTGGGCCCGGGCGGTATTGACCAGCAGCCTTCCCGTCGCGCCCGGCGCGGTGGAGAATTCCGTCCGCGGGTCGAGATAGATGAAGCCCGCCAGGATCTCCCAATCCTTGGTGATCCTGCCGCTGGCATCGAGCTCGATCCCGTCCACCTGCTGGTTCCCGGCGAGGATGACGACGTTCGGCCGTTCAGGATCGTTGATCTGGGCATTGTTAACCTCGGTCCGGAACAAAGCGGCCGTCGTCGTCAGCATGCCGTCCAGCCAGACAGCTTTCGCGCCGACCTCGTACGTCTCAGCCTTGACCGGGCCGAGGTTCGCCGTGCCTGAGCTCAGCGACAGGGCCTCGGCCGACGGATCGAAGGAGGTGCCGTAGGTGAAGTAGAAACTCTGGTTCGGCGTGGGCTTGAACACGATCGCGGCGCGCGGGCTGGTGACATTGTCGGTCCGCCCGAAATTCGTGCTGGCAGCCGGAACCGGGGCTAGTACGGTTTGGAAATTGTCCTGGGTGAAGGTCGACGAGAAGCGGTCGAAGCGGGCGCCGCCGATCAGGTCGATATATTCACCGATATGGATCGTGTCGGTCAGATAGGCTGCCTGGACAAGAGCCGCCGTGTGCTGAGCAGAGGCGACCGGCAGCGGCTGCGGCAGGGTCTGGTGCGGATTCGGCGCCAGGATTGGCACGTAGGGGATCCACATGTTGTTCGTATTGAACGGGTTCACATAGCGGTCGAGATCGTTGGTCTCGCGTCCGTACTCCAGGCCTACCGTCAGATCGTGCGACAGGAACCAGGTATCGAAATGGCCGCGGAAGTCGAGCTGATCGGTCAGGTTGCGCTGGGTGCCCGAGCTGGCGGGATCATCGCGGCCGACCCCGACCTGGCTCAGCGGCTCGTTCGGAGTGATCACCTCGTCGCCGAAATTCGGCGAGGAGCGATGGTTCTGGAAGACATAGATACCAGCCCGGAACGTATTCGTGACCGAGAAATCGTCGTTGAAATCATGCTTGTAGCGCAAGGTCGCGACATCGACGCTGGTTTTGAAATAGTCGGTCAACAGACCGAAATCGACATTGCGCGGAATTTTGGCCGGCGCGCCGAAGATGAACGGAATACCGACATCCGGCCGGTCATTCTGCTGCTGGTGCAGCCAGGACAGCTCGACCGAATCGGGTTCGCCCAGGCCGAAAGCAATGGTGGGCGCGATGCCCCAGCGGCGGTTAAACACGAAGTCCCGATCCGTGACCTCCGAGCGTTCGGCCATGCCATTGATACGGAAGGCGGCGCTCGGGCCGATCGGCATATCGAAATCGGCCGTGCCGCGGATCTGGCTGTTGGTGCCGAACTGAAGCACTGCCGCCTGGATCGGGTCCATCTGGGCGGCCTTGGTCACCTGGTTGATCACGCCGCCGGTCGAGCCGCGGCCGAACAATATGGCGGACGGGCCCTTCAGCACCTCCAGCGTATCGAGGTCGAACGTGTCGCGGGTATAGAGGCCGGCGTCGCGGATGCCGTCGAGGAAGAAATCGTTGAAGGCGGGAAAGCCGCGCAGGTTGACCGTGTCGCCGCGCGCGGTGCCCTCACCGGCATTCAGCGTGATGCCGGGAACGTTCTTCAGCGCATCCTGCAGGTTGGTGACCGATTGTGCCTGCAAGGTCTGCGCGCTGACGATATTGATCGACATCGGGGCGTCCTGGACGCTGCCGCCCAGCTTTTCGTTCACGACCGAACGCGCCCCGGTGACGACGATCTCCTCCGTTTCACGGGCTTCGTCCTTGGGCTGGTCCGCCGTCTGCGCGTAGGCGCCGGCAGGACTCAGCAGCAGTGCCGCAGGAGCGACGGCATGGCGGGCGATGTGAAAGTAAGGAATATGCCCAGCGGAAGTATCGCCTGCGATCGAAGTGCGCATGAGGGCCTCCAAAACCCAATTTTGAATCAAGCTGTTGCATTCCGGAAAGCGGAACGGCAACGGCGTGGAGGCGGCTTATATTTCCGAGGATATCCAAATGCAAGCGATTCTCATTCGTAATCGCAGATATATATTTGTATGTTATAACAGGCATTCAATCCGATACTTTGGACACACTTTCCCAATAGACTAGACGACAGGTCGGACGGATTTATTCCGTGAGCCGCCGAAAACGATGAAATTTCCATCCCGGCCATTGCCCGCGCGGTTTTTCACTCGGGTTGCCCGGGGCATGGCCACCCCTTAAGATACGCGGCTCTTTAAAAGGCCCCGAGTTGGGCCCGTCCCTATGCGCATGTTGGTCCAATGCTTCAGACTGTTCGCGTCATCATCAACTCGCTCGTCGGGAAGGTCTTTTTCGGCATCCTGGTGCTGACCTTCGGCCTGCTGGGCGTGGGCTACGGGATCCGCGACCTGCTATTAGGCGCAACGACCCGCGACGACGCCGCAGTGGTCGGCGGAACGAAGATCACGCTGAACGACCTGGACCGGGAATTCCGGCGGGCGCTGCAGAACTACGAACGGCAATCGCGCACCTACAACCCGACGGTTCCGCAGAAACAGGCGCTGGTCCAGCAGACGCTGGATCAGGCGATCAACAACGCCCTGTTCGCCAATGAGGCGAAGGAGGCTGGCTTCCGCGTCGGCGACACCCTGGTGCGGGACATCATCCAGGCCGAGCCTGCGTTCGCCGGGGAGAACAAGCGCTTCGACCAGGGCCGGTTCCGGATGATGCTGCAGAATGAGGGGCTGAGCGAGGCGACCTTCATCCCCCAGATTCGCGCCAGCATGACCCGCCAGCTGCTGATCAACCCGATCGCCTCCAGCGCCACCGCGCCCAAGTTCCTGGTCGACGATATCTATCGCTATCGCAACGAGCAGCGCGTCGCCCAGACGGTGACGATCCCGAACACGTCGGCGACCGGCATCGCCGCGCCCAGCGACGCCGAGGTTGACACCTATTACAAGGCGCACGCCGCCGAGTTCACCGCGCCGGAATACCGCACGTTCACGGTCCTGTCGGTGACGCCCGACCTGATGATGGCCGAGATCAAGCCGACCGACGACGAAGTTCATGCGGCTTACGACCAGCACAAGGCCGAATATATCGATCCGGAAAAGCGCAAGGTCACCCAGCTGCTCGTCCCCGACCAGGCGACCGCCGACGCCGTCGCCAAGGCGATGGAAGGCGGCAAGAGCATCGCCGACGCGGCCAAGGCCGCCAAAGCCGGCCAGCCGGTCGCCCTCGATTTTCTGCCCAAGGACATTTTCCCACAGGAACTGCGCGAGCCGGTCTTCGCCGCCTCAAAGGGCGCGCCCGTCGGACCGATCAAGACTCTGCTGGGCTGGCACGTCATCGTGGTCGACGATATCAAGACCGGCCATCAGGTCCCGTTCGACGAGGTCAAGGACAAGCTGGCCGAGCAGGTGAAGCGCGACACGGCGATCGACCAGCTGTCGCAGAAGATCGACAAGATGGGCGACCGCCTGACCGGCGGCGCCTCGATGGACGAAGTCGGCGGCACGGTCGGCGCCAAGCCGGTGAAGTTCGGCCCGATTGACGCCAAGGGCGAGCTGGCGACGCCGGATCCCAAGGCCGCCAAGCCCGTCGCCGATTGGCTTTCCAGCGCCTTCCAGCTTCCGCAGGGCGAGACCGGCGGGTTCCAGGACGACAAGGCCGGCGGCTATTACGCGGTCCGGCTGGATGGCGTGACGCCGCCCATGCTGCGGCCGCTGGCCGATGTCCGCGCCCAGATCGTCGCCGACTGGACCAAGGAACAACAGGTCGCCCAGATCGCCAAGCGGGCCGCCGAGCTGGCCGGCAAGGCGCGCAGCGGCACCACGCTGGATCAGATCGCCAAGGACTCAGGTGGCAAGCTGGATTCGACCCCGCCACTGACCCGTGACCCGGTGGAAAAGCCTACGGCTCCAGTGTCGCAGGAACTGACCGACGCGCTGTTCAAGCTGGACAAGGTCGGCGACATCGCCGCCGTCCAAACCGACGACGGCCAGATCATTGCCAAGCTGAGCGAAATCCGGCCGGCCAATCCGAGCGGCGCCGGCGACAAGCTGGGCCCGATCACCCAGGAACTGGACGCCCAGATGCGCGCCGACGCGCTGGCCCAGTATCGCGACGGCCTGCGCCAGACCACCAAGATCAAGATCAACCCGTCGGCGGTCGAAACCGTCGCCGGCCAATAATCCTCCCATGACTGCGAACTTCCCATGACTGCTCTGGCCCAAGCCTATCAAGGCGACGCCGACGGCTTCGCCGCCCGCTACGCAGCCGGAAAGCCGCAGCTCGTCTGGCGCCGCGCCGTCGCCGACCTGGAGACGCCGGTCTCGGCGATGCTGAAGCTGGGAGCCGGCCAGCCTTATGCCTTCCTGCTGGAATCGGTCGAGGGCGGGAAGAGCCTGGGCCGCTATTCAGTCATCGGGCTCAGGCCCGACCTGGTCTGGCGCTGCAAGGAAGGCCGGGCCGAGATCAATCGCGACGCGGGCACGCTGCCGAGCGGACCGTTCACCCCCCTGCCCGGCGCTGCGCTGGACTCACTGCGCGCCCTGATCGACGAAGTGAAGATCGAGCCGACACCGGGCCTGCCGCCGATGGCGAGCGGCCTGTTCGGCTATCTGGGCTATGACATGGTCAAGCTGGTCGAGCGCCTACCCTCGGCAAATCCCGACACGCTGCAAGTGCCCGACGCGGTGATGGTCCGCCCCGGCATCGTGCTGATCTTCGATTCGATCGAGCGCGACGTGCGGATTGTGACGCCGGTCTGGCCGCGCCCGGGCATCTCGGCCGCCGCCGCCGAGGCCGCAGCCAATTCAAGGATCGAGGAGATCGCCGAGACGCTGTCGCGTTCCCTGCCATCGACTCCGATCTTCTCGCCGCTGGGGGCCAACGCCACCAAGGCCCAGCCGCAATCGAACACCGGCAAGGCCGAATATTGCGCGATGGTCGACAAGGTGAAGGAGTATATTCGCGCCGGTGACTGCTATCAGGTCGTCCCCTCGCACCGGATGAGCGCGCCCTTCGGCCAGTCGGCCCTCGCCTTCTACCGGTCGCTGCGCCGCCTCAACCCCTCGCCCTTCCTGTTCCTGCTCGATTTCGACGGCTTCTCGGTCGTCGGCTCGAGCCCGGAGATCCTGGTGCGGCTGCGCGACGGCGAGGTCACCATCCGGCCGCTCGCCGGCACCCGCAAGCGCGGGGAGACGGTCGAGGAGGACCAGGCGTTGGCCGAGGAGCTGCTGGCCGACCCGAAGGAGATCTCCGAGCATCTGATGCTGCTCGATCTCGGCCGCAACGATGTCGGACGGGTGTCGAAGATCGGCACGGTCAAGGTGACCGAGAAGATGATCATCGAGCGCTATTCCCACGTCATGCATATCGTCTCCAACGTCATCGGCGCGGTAAAGCCGGAGGTGGATGCGGTCGACGCGCTGTTCGCCGGCTTCCCGGCGGGCACGGTCTCGGGCGCCCCCAAGATCAGGGCGATGGAGATCATCGACGAGCTGGAGGTGTCGCGCCGCGGCGTTTATGGCGGCGCGGTCGGCTATTTCGGCTCCGATGGGGCGCTGGATACCTGCATCGCGCTCCGCACCGCCGTGCTCAAGGACGGCATGCTGCATGTCCAAGCCGGCGGCGGAGTGGTTGCGGACAGCGACCCGGAAGCCGAATATCAGGAGACCGTGAACAAGGCCGCTGCCCTGTTCCGCGCCGCCGAGCAGGCGCCGGCCTTCGCAGACCACGAGACGAACTCATGAAGCTGCTCCTTATCGATAACTACGACAGCTTCACCTACAACCTGGTGCAGTTCCTGGGCGATCTGGGCGCCGAGACCCAGGTCGTGCGCAACGACGCCATGACCGCCGAAGCGGCCCTGGGCCTGGGGGCAGCCGGCATCGTGCTGTCGCCCGGCCCCTGCGCCCCGGACCAGGCCGGCATCTGCCTGCGGCTGATCCGGCTCTGCGCCGAGCGGCGCATGCCGCTCTTGGGCGTATGCCTCGGCCATCAGGCGATCGGTCAGGAATTCGGCGGCAAGGTGATCCGCGCGCCGATGCCGATGCACGGCAAGGTGAGCGCGGTGACCCATGACGACAGCAGCGTCTTCGCCGGCCTGCCCTCGCCCTTCAACGCCACCCGCTATCACTCGCTGATCGTCGAGAAGGCGACCCTGCCGGCGGAGCTGCGCATCACGGCGGAGACCGCCGATGGTCTCATCATGGGCCTCGCCCACCGCACCCTGCCGATCCACGGCGTGCAGTTCCATCCGGAAAGCATCGCCTCCGAGCACGGCCACGACATATTGCAGAACTTCCTCGACCTGACGGGGACAAGGAAGGCCGCGTGACCGAAGCCGCCGCGCTGCAGCCTCTGCTGTCGCGCCTTGCCCAAGGGGCCGAACTCACCGAGGCCGAAGCCGAATCCGTGTTCGAGGCCATCGTCGCCGGCGCAGCCTTCCCCGCCCAGATCGGAGCGGCGCTGATGGCGCTGGCCCAGCGCGGCGAGTCGGCGGGGGAGCTGACCGCCGCCGTCCGTGTCATGCGTCGGCATATGCTGCCGGTCGCCGGTCACCCGGAAGCGATCGATTGCTGCGGCACTGGCGGCGACGGGCACGACACGCTCAATATCTCGACCGCCGTCGCCTTCATCGTGGCGGCCTGCGGCGTTCCGGTCGCCAAGCATGGCAACCGCGCCGCCTCCTCGCGATCCGGCGCGACCGATGTGCTGGGCGCACTCGGCATCGGCGTCCCCTCCCCAGCCGAGGCGGAACGGATGCTGGCGCGCCACGGCCTCACCTTCATGTTCGCGCCCAATCATCATCCGGGCACCAAGGCGGTCGGCACGATCCGCAGGGAGCTGGGCTTCCGCACCATCTTCAACCTGGCCGGCCCGCTCGCCAATCCGGCCGGTACGATGAAGCAGCTGGTCGGCGTCTACGATCCGCGCTGGCTGGAGCCGGTCGCCGAGGCCCTGCACAGGCTGGGCTCCACGTCGGCCTGGGTGGTGCATGGCAGCGACGGGCTGGACGAGCTCACCATCACCGGCCCGAGCGAAGTCGTGATCGTGGCCTCCGGCGGCATCGCCCGTCGTACCGTGACGCCCGAGTATGCCGGGCTGAAACGGGCGGCGCTCTCCGACATCCAGGGCGGCGACCCTGCCTATAACGCCGCCGCCCTGCTCCGCCTGCTGGACGGCGAGGCCGGCCCCTATCGCGATATCGTGCTGCTGAATGCCGCAGCCGCCCTTGTCGTCGCCGGCAAGGCTCCCGACCTCAAGGCAGGCGCGGCGCTGGCCGCGGCCGCGATCGATGGCGGCCAAGCGGGCGCGCTGCTCGCTGCATTGAGACAGGACATGGCTGGGGCCGGTTCGGCATCAAAGGTTGGGGCATGAGCAACGTTTTGACGGAAATCCTGGCTACGAAGGCGGACCATGTCGCCGCGTCGAAGCGTGCGATCCCGCAGGACAAGATCGAGCATCTCGCCGCCGCGGCCGCGCCGCCGCGCGGCTTCGCCGGCGCCTTACGCGCCATGGCGGCGGGCGGCCGGTTCGCCCTGATCGCCGAGATGAAGCGCAAATCGCCCAGCGGCGGCGAGATCAGACCGGGCTTCGACCCGGCTGAGGTCGCCCAGCTTTACCACACCGCCGGTGCTGCCTGCCTGTCGGTGCTGACCGATACGCCCTATTTCGGTGGCCGCGACGACGATCTGCGGAACGCCCGTGCCGCCGCGCCCCTGCCAGCGCTGCGCAAGGATTTCATGATCGATCCCTACCAGATCGCCGAATCACGCGCACTGGGCGCCGACTGCGTCCTGTTGATCGTCGCCGCGCTCGACGACGGGCAACTGGCCGAGCTGCTGGCCGAGGCGCGGCGCTGGAAGATGGATGCGCTGATCGAGGTGCATGACGATGACGAGCTAGATCGGGCGCTGAAGCTCGACGGTGACTTCATCGGCATCAACAACCGCAATCTCAAGACCCTGACGACCAGCCTCGAGACCTTCGAGCGCCTCGCCCCGCGCGTTCCGGCGGAAAACCTGCTGGTCGCCGAAAGCGGCCTGCGCGACACGGCGGACCTGCGCCGCATGGCCGATGCCCGCGCCGGCGCCTTCCTGGTCGGCGAAAGCCTGCTGCGCCAACCCGATCTGGTCGGCGCGACGCGGAAACTGCTGGGCGTCGCCTAAGACCCCTGATTACCTCTAACGGCCAGCCAGCGCTGCTGCGCAACTGACACATGCAGTCTCGGAATGGCGCTCGGTCAGCGCAGCTGGCTATAAGCGGACAATGCTTCGCAAAGAGAAATAAGTTGCGCTGCAGCATCCCTACACGATAATTATATTTCAAAATCAGAAACTATCGCTGGTTTTAAAGAATTTCCGTAACGATTCCTATGTTTTAGCTTAGTCGCAATGGATTAGTCCGATTGGACGAGATTGCCTGCGACAATGTTGCATCGCAAAATTTCGGGCGCGACTCACTATATTGAGTGGGTTAGCAACCTATCCCTAGGAGAGTTCCATGAAGTTTAACCATTTGGCTCTGGCCGCCGCTGTGGCGGTTGTTTCCGTTGCCGGCGCGGCGAAGGCCGACGCGTTCTACGCTTCCGCCGATCTGGCCAAGGCGACCTGCGGCGCCGATCCGGTGGTCTGGATCGACCTCGATCGCGGCCGCTACTACCAGCTCGGCACCGCTGCGGCCGCCAAGGGCGGCAATGGCGTTTTCGCCTGCGAGCGGGTGGCTCACGCGAAGTATCGCGAGGGCAAGTCCGAGCCGACCGCCGTCGCCAACCAGTAACGATTTTGCCAAACGGCGATTTGCCGACTGGCGATTTGACTGGTGCCCCAAGCACCCGCGGCGCCAGCAAATCTCAAGAATTATAAATCCCGGGGATTAAGCCAGCAGAGCGCGTCGCGAAAGCGGCGCGCTCTTTGGCTTTGTAGGGTGGGAAAGCGAAGCGTATCCCACCAGCCGAGCAAAGCTCGGCATTGAATGCGCGTGGATATATCCAACGGTGGGATACGCTTCGCTTTCCCACCCTACGTTTCCGAACTTACCGGCTCACATCGAGAACGATCTTGCCGCGCGGGTGCGGGCGAATGCCCTCCAGCATCTCATGCGCGGCCTTGGCATCGGCGAACGGCAGGACCTCACCGAGATTCGTCTTAAGCTCCCCAGCATCGATCATCTCGGCGATGCGGGTCAGGTGCAGGGTCGTGACCTCGACCAGGAAGAACAGCGCCTTGACGCCGTGCTCTTCGGCTAGGGCCTGGTCGGGCTGGGAAACCGCCGAGACCAGCATGCCGCCCCGCTTCAGGACAGCGAAAGACCGTGCCTGCGTGTCGCCGCCGACCAAATCGACGACCACGTCGACATCGCGCACTTCATCTTCGAACCGCGCAGCCTTGTAGTCGATCACCCGGTCTGCACCCAGGGCACGGACAGTCTCGATATCGGCCCCGCCGGCGGTGGCGATCACATTCGCGCCGGACTGCCGGGCGAACTGGACGGCATAGGCGCCGACATTGCCCGCCGCGCCATGGATCAGCACCGTCTGTCCCTGCCCGACCCGAGCCTGCTCGAACAAGGCCTGCCAGGCAGTGACGGCGATCACCGGGACCGAGGCGGCCTCTTCATGGCTGAGGCTCTCTGGCTTGCCGGCCATCATACCGGCCTTGGCGATCGCATATTCGGCATAGGCGCCGATGAAGCGGGGATTGGTGACGCCGAAGACCGCCTCGCCCTCGGCGAAATCCGTCACCCCCTCGCCGACCGCGACGACCGTGCCGGACAGGTCCGAGCCCAGGGTCAGCGGCAAAGGCTGCGGTAGAGCGCTGTTCCCGGAACGGATCCAGCCGTCCCAGGGACCGACACCGGCAGCGGCGACCTTGACCAGGATCTCCCCCTGTCCCGGCCGCAGCAGCGGGACATCTTCAAGGATCATGGCGTCGGTGCCGCCGAAATTGTTCACGCGCCAAGCTTTCATGGTGCGGACTTTCTGCGCTGCCGGGGCGCGCCGGTCGAGAACCAAACTGCTCATCATTGTCTCCTTTCGATCCAAAATCTTGAGGGCCTCAATGACCGCCGCCAGCGCTCAGATGGTCGGCCTTCTTCAAGAACAGGGTGGCGATCAGCGCGACCACCAGGGCAGCGCCCAGCAGGAAGAAAGTGTCGCTGAAGGCCATGATATTGGCCTGCTGCCGGACCCGGCCGCCGATCGCGACGATCGCCTTGGCGGTGGCGGCGGCCTGGTCGGGAACGCCATGGGTCATGAAATAGTGGGTCAACTGGTCGATACGCGTCCGCGTCGCCTCGGAGAAGGCTGAAACCGACTGGGTCAGCACGTTGGAGTGATACTGCTCCCGCTTGCTCTGGAAGGTCTGGAGTGCGGCGATGCCCATCGCGCCGCCCAAGTTCCGCATCATGTTGAACAGGGCAGAGGCTGAGCCGGCATTTTCGTGCTCGATCCCAGCGGTCGCGATGGCGCTCAGCGGGGCGAAGGCCAGGGCCTGGCCGATGGCGCGGACGATGTTCGGCCACAGGAGCTGATCGGCCGCATAATTGCCGGTCATCTCGACATTCATGAAGTTGCTGGCGGCGAACAGGGCGAAGCCGGCGGCGATGATGAAGCGCACGTCGAACCGCTTCATCAGTCGCGGCACCAGCGGGATCAGGATCAGCTGAGGAATGCCGGTCCAGGCCAGGACCATGCCGATCTGCTCTGAATTGTAGCCCTGGATGCGGGCCAGATAGACCGGCAGGATGAAGACCGAGCCATAGAGCGCGATGCCCATCAGGAAGTTGGCCAGGATGCCGAGGCCGAAATTGCGCCGGACCAGCAGCCGCAGGTTCAAGAGCGGCTTGGCGGTGTTGAGCTCGATGCCGATGAAGGCGGTCAACGCGACCGCGGCGATAATGGACAGCTTCACGATGAACGGCGAACCGAACCAGTCGTCCTTGTTGCCCTCTTCCAGCGCCGTCTGCAGGCAGGACAGGCCGACCGCCATCGTGATGATGCCCAGCCAGTCGCCCTGGCGCAGCAGGCCAAGCTTCATTGGGCTCTTGTCGAGCGAGAACCACAGCATGGCGACCATCAAGCTGCCCGGCACCAGGTTGACGTAGAAGATGTACTGCCAGCCCCAATTCTCGGTCAGATAGCCGCCGATGGTCGGACCGATCGCCGGCGCGAAGGTGGCCGACAGGGCGAACAGCGCCAGCCCGATCGGCTGCTTGGCCTTGGGCAGCATGGTGATGATGATGGTAAAGGCCATCGGGATCAGCACTCCGCCGGAAAAGCCCTGGATCGCACGGAGCACGATCATCTGGCCGAGATTTTGGGCGAGCGCGCAGGCTGCCGAGAAGATCAGGAACAGGACGGCGTTGGTCAGCAGATAAGTGCGCAGCGAGAAGACCTGGGCCAGCCAGCCCGACAGCGGGATGACGACGATCTCGGCGACCAGATAGGCGGTGGAGATCCAACCGCCATCGTCGATCCCCGCACCGATCGCGCCTTGTATGTCGGCCAGCGAGGCATTGACGATCTGGATGTTCAGCACGGCCATGAAGGCGCCCAGCGTGGCGCCAATGACGGCCATCCACATGCGCGCTCCACCTTGCGCCTGGGCCTGGGCCTGGGCTTTGCTGACTTGGTTGAAGCGGTCGGCGGTGATGACGGTCATGGCGCGAGCTCCCTGATTTGGACAGGTGAAAGATGCGCCCTCAGCCTGTCCGCGATAATTCGGGAAATTGTGGAAGGATTGTCCGCCAGGACTTTATAATTTCGCGACCTTGGCCTCGGCCTGAACCGCCTTGGTGTTCACGGTCGGCTCGACCGACATGCCGGCGCGCAGCAGGTTGGCCAGGTGGGCATCGTCGAGGACGATCTTCACCGGGATACGCTGGACGATCTTGGTGAAATTGCCGGTCGCGTTGTCGGGCGGCAGCAGTGAGAATTCCAGGCCGCTGGCGGGTGACAGGCTGTCGACATGGCCGGTGATCTTGACGCCGGGAAAGCTGTCGACCTTCACCGTCACCGGCTGGCCGCCGCGCATGCGGGTCAGCTGCGTCTCCTTGAAGTTGGCGACGATATAGGCGGCATCGAGCGGCACGACCGCCATCAGCTGGGTGCCGGCATTGACGAAGGCGCCGACCCTGAGCGACCGCGCGCCGACCGTGCCGGCAACCGGCGCGGTGATAGTGGTGTAGGACAGGTTGAGGTCGGCCTGGCGCAGCACCGCCTGGGCGCGGTCGCGCTCGGCTGCCGCCTGAACCCGCTGGGTCTCCAGCACCGCGATCTTCTTCTGGGCGGCCACCAGTCCGGCCTGGTCGCGCTGCAGTTCGGCCGCCGACTTGGACCGCGCCGTTTCGCTCTGCTCGGCACGCTGGACCGAGGCATAGCCGTTCTTGGCCAGGTCGTTGTAGCGGGCGACGTCGGCGCGGTTGAATTTGAGCGAGGCCTGGGAGGCAAAGATCGCCGCCTTGGCCTGGTCGATCATCGACTGTTGCAAGGCCAGTTCGGCATCGATGTTGCCGATCGCCGCCTCGGCGGCGTCGACACCGGCCTTGGCCTGGGCCTGGGCTGCCCGGAAATCCCGGTCGTCGATATGGGCCAGGGCCTGGCCGGCCTTCACCGGCTCGTTGTCCTGCACCAGCACGTCGGCGATATAGCCGGAAACCTTCGGCGCCACCGTCGTGTAGTCGGCCTTCACATAGGCATCGTCGGTCGAGACCATGAAGCGGCCAGTGATCCAATAGTCGTAACCGAAATCGCCGGCCAGCGCGGTGGCGGCCAGCAGGCCAAAGCCCAGCGCGATGCGCTTGCTGATGCGCCGGCGCGGTGCGGGGACCGGTGCGGCCTCGGGCTGGGCCGGCTGCGGGAAAGCCTGGGTGTGAACGACTGCGGCCATCTTATCCTCCATCTGACAATCGGCTGTCCGAGAGGACCGCCGTGAATTCGTGATTGGAAGATGCGGCATCCCTGCCCTTGCGATAATCTGCTAATATCGGGAAAGATCATCAATCAGGATTGGATAATCGGAGGCGACGATGGACCGGCTGACCAGCCTCACGGTCTTCGGCCAAGTGGTGGAGCGCGGCGGTTTCTCGGCGGCCGGACGCCAGCTGAACATGTCGGTCACCATGGTCAGCAACCATATCCAGGCGCTGGAGGACCGGCTGGGCGTGCGGCTCTTGAACCGGACGACGCGCAAGGTCAGCCTGACCGATATCGGCAAGGAATATTACGAACGCTCACGCCAGGTGCTGATGGATCTGGCGGAGGCCGACCAGATCGCGGGCGCGCAGCAGGCGACGCCGCAGGGGCAGCTCCGCATCTATTCCAGCGCGGCGATGGCGCGATTTCTCAACCCCGTGATCGCCGACTTCCTCACGGCCTATCCGCAGGCCTCGGTCGATCTCACCGTCGGCGAGACGATGGTGGACCTGATCGAGCACGGCTACGACTTGGCGGTCCGCACGACACCGGCCCAGGATTCCAGCCTGATCGTTCGCCGGCTGGCCACTTGGCGCCACATTCTGTGCTGCGCGCCGGCCTATCTCGAGACACATTCCAGGCCGGCCAGCCCGTCGGACCTCGCCGACCATAACTGCGTCCGCTTCACCTTCTATCCCTTCGGCTCGGAATGGCGCTTCGAAGACCCCGAAGGGGATATCGTATCCGCGCCGATCAAGGGCAACCTGATAACCAATAACGGCGAAACCTTACGGACTTTCGCGCTGGAGGGACGCGGCATCTTCCTGGCCCCTTCATTCCTGGTGGCCGACGATGTCGCCCAGGGCCTGCTGCTGCCGCTGTTGCCGGAGTACCGGCCGGTGGAATTCACCATCAGCGCGATCTACGTCAACCGCGCCCACCTGCCCGCCAAGATCCGACTCTTCCTCGACATGATGGCAGAGCGCTTCGCCGAGTATCGGAAGTGGCTGAATGCGGATTGAGTAGGATCACCGCGCCAGGTTCTCCAGATCGACCCCGTAAACCGCCGCATTGCGCTTCATATAGGCCGGGCGCGGTTCGACAGGTTCGCCCCTGACCGCCGCTTCCAACATATCGAGATAGGTGTGCCAGCCCATGGCGTTCTGCTTCTCGAAGCGCTCCAGCACCGGTAGGTGGGTCAAGGTCAGCAACACTTCGTCACCGCGTGCTTGGAGCGTGATGGTGAGGTAGGATTCAGGATAGTCGGACCTGTCCGCGCCGGGATTGAAGACATTCCAGGTATAGGCGAGCCTTCGCGGCGGGTCCCATTGGGTAACGACCCCGCGGATATGGCCGTCCATCAGGCGGACAGCACCACCGGCGCGCGGCTCGATCGTGCCGTTGCCGAACCAGCCCGGCAGGCGGGCCGTATCGATGACATATTCCCAGACCCGCTCGACCGGCCCAGGCAAGGTCCGCTCGAACCGCACCGTCGCGGCGGTGTCCATCCGGCCAGGATCGCTCATGTGACGTCTCCTTTGGGGAAAATCCGGTCGTAGAGACCGTCATTCTCAGCATGAACGGCCCAGAAGGCCGGCGGTTCGGCGCGGGCCACCCGGTCGGCCAGCATGCGCAGATGCGAATGCCAGCCGCCGGCGGTGCCGACCATCGCGGCGCGATCGGCGAGACGGCGGTGGGTCAGCACCAGCAGGGTCCAGTCGCCCAGCGGCGTCAGCTCGAACGTCACCTCGGACGAGCCGTCGCCCCAGGTGAAGGCCAGCACGTTGGGCGCCTCGAAGCGGGTAATCTCAAGCGGCTCGCTGACATGGCCGTTCTCGATTGCCTTCCATTTCTCCGGGATCGGCGCCTGGTTGGCCGACAGTTCGGCATGATGAAAGCGAAGCACGAATTCGCTGCCGACCCAGGGTTCCATCTCGCCCCAGGCGAACCATTTGCCGCGCTTCTCGGAATCCGACAGGAATTCCCATACGCGCTCGACCGGGCCGGGCAGCAGCCGCTCGAAGCAGATCGTGCCGGGTTCGACGATCTCGCCGGGCGCGCCATGCGGCGTCAGCACTGCGGCGAGGCCCTTGAACATGAGGTTCCAGCCTTCGACCAGCCCTGCCTCGGTGTCCTCGGGCACCGGCTCCTGGGTGAGGCTCAGGATACAGCCGTCGCCGTCCGGCACGATGACGATCGTCACCGTGCAGGATTCCGGGGAGAATTGCGGCATGGCGAAGCTGAAGACGAGGCGATGCGGCCGGTCGATCTCCAGATATTCGCCGATGGCGGTGTAATCGACGCCACCGCGCCGATCGGTGATGGTCCATTTGCCGCCGACGCGGACATCCAGTTTCGTGTCGTGCGTCTCGCTCATCGGCGAGGTGAACAGCCAGCGGCCGGCGACATTCGGATCGACCCACGCATCGAAGACCCGCTCCGGCGGGTAGTGGAACCGGCGCGATATCCGTGCTGCGACCAGCTTAGCCATCGCCATTCTCCCCTTCGGTCGTGGTTGATGTCGCCAAATTCGAGACAGACCGGGCGCGATCCTCCGCCCTCAGGATCGCCTCGAGATCGTCGAGCTTGCGGCTCCAGAAGCTTTCGTAGAAGCGCAGCCATTCCTCGGCGGATCGCAGCGGCTCGGGCTCGATCCGGCAGATATGCGCCCTGCCCTCGACCCGCCGTCGGACCAGGCCCGCGGCCTCGAGCACGCGGACATGCTTGGAAGCCGCGGCAAAGGACATGCTGAACGGGGTTGCCAAGTCGCCGATCTTGCGCTCGCCGCCGGCGAGACTGCGCAGCATCGCCCGCCGCGTCGGATCGGACAAAGCGTGGAAAACGTGATCGAGCTGGGCGGACTGAAGTTGAACCATACGGTTTAATATTCCGGATAACCGGAATAGTCAACCATATGGTTCAATAATTAACGGCTAACGCCAGGGCGGAACGGCCTCGGTTTCCAGCCGGGTGCGCTGAAGGTCGATCGCCGCCTCCAGATCCTGTCCGTCGAGCACCGCGTCGGGCCGGCCGCAGATCAGCTGCAGCAGCTCGATCGGCCTGCCGCCGAGATTGCGCAGGATGACGCAGAAATTGAGCGCCGTGGCCCTTGTATGGCAGCGTTTCTCGCATGCGGCCTGCCCGGCGCCGGGTGCGGCGTAGCGGACGACGAAGGAGATTCCGTCGTCGAGATGGCGCGGCGACCGTTTCTCCCCGGCCTGCCGGTAGTTGAACTCAAGCATTTTGAACTCGTAGCGCTTTCAGAATTTTCTTGGGCATCCCCTCCCCCTCCCTCTCCCGTCCTGCGGGAGAAGGGCTTTTGGCATCGGCCATCATTCCCATCGTCGTCACCGGCGACAGGACCGCCAGCCAGTTCTTCACAAAGGCCTCCGTTCGGGCGGCGACCTCCGTTCAGGCGGGCGGTGGGCGACCAGCAGCAGGTGGGCGGCGTGCTCGATGAAGTTCGGGCTCGCGGCAAAGGCCTCCTCGATGCGGGTAAGCTCGCCGTCGAACTGCTCGCCGGTCAGCGCCGGGATCGGCGGGTTCCAGCGCGGGTCGAGGGCGAAGCGGCTGTGGAAGAGGTCGAGGCCGCGCAATGTCTCGATCTCGAAATCGCCGGCGAAATAGCCTCTGAGTTCGTCTGCGGAGAACAGATGGATGCTCATGGTGAAGCAGCGGCCGTCATAGAGCTCGACCTTGCAGCGATCATGGAGATTGTCGTGCTCGAAGTTCTGGGCGTTTTCGACCGTGTCGACGAAGACCGAGGGCGGGCTACCGACCGGGCGGACGGTGGCGACGAAGAAGCCGCGCGTCACCCGCGACAGTTCCTGCGCAACCCAGGGCAGACGAATGACCTCCAGGTGGCTCAGCACACTGTAAAGGCAGACAGTCAGGTCGACCGAGTCGTCCTTCTCCGGCAGGCCGTCGCAGAGATCGGCGACCTCGAAGGTGAGCGACACTTCCGGCTTATCGGCCAGGTCGCGCGAATGTGCCCGTGCCCACTCGATCTGCGCCTCGGCGATATCGAAGCCGCGCGCGTCGATGCGGGAAAAGCCGAGCGCCAGCGACCGCGTCACCAGCCGCCGCAGCCACGTGCCCGGACCGCAGCCGGCATCGAGAATACGGATCGCGCCCCGGCCCGCGGCCCGCAGCGCCACCAGCTTGGAATCCAGCGCCTCCCACAGGCAGCGGTCGGCATAGGCATGCGGACCGTCGAAGGTGAACAGCTGCCCCGAATCGCCAACGGTCAGATCGCCATCGGCATAGGCGGCGTAGCCCGCACCGGCCCGATTATAGATCTCAGCAATGTCTTGACCGGAATCGCGGCGGCGCTCACGCCAAGCCCGATCGATCGGCAGCACCGCGGATCGTAATTGCGCCAAGATTTTCCCCCTTGAGAAACCGCCAATAAGAGCGGCTCCTAAGACTAAAATCTGCGCCATAAAAATTCGAGGAGGCGAAAACCGTTAAGTTATAAACGCCGCATTACCGCACGCCGCCCACTGCCGGGTGCAGCTCATGCGGCGCCTGCCCCGGGGGATGCATCTTCCCGTCCGTCATCATCATGTTGCGGGCGGAGTTGATCAGCGCCAGGTGCGAGAAAGCCTGCGGGAAGTTCCCAAGCATGCGCCCGTCGCGCGGATCGTATTCCTCGGACAGGAGGCCGACATCGTTGCGCAGGGACAGCAGCCGCTCGAACATCTCGCGCGCCTCGTCATAGCGTCCCTGCAGCACGTAATTGTCGACCAGCCAGAAGCTGCAGGCAAGGAACGCCCCCTCCCCCGGCGGCAAGCCATCCTCGGTGATGCCGGTGTCGTAGCGCAGCACGAAGCCCTCGCGCAGCAGCCCCTTCTCGATCGCCGCCAGCGTGCCCTTCACCCTGGGGTCGGAGGGCGGCAGAAAGCGGACCTTGGGGATGATCAGCAGCGCTGCGTCCAGCGCCTTGCTGCCATAGGCCTGGACGAAGGTGTTGCGTTCCGTGTCGAAGCCGCGCTCGCAGACCTGCTCGTGGATCATGTCGCGCACATTGCGCCAGCGCTGGAGCGGGGCCTTCAGATCGAACTCCTCGGCCGACTTGATGGCGCTATCGAAGGCGACCCAGGCCATCACCTTGGAATGGACGAAATGCTGCCGGCCGCCGCGCACCTCCCAGATGCCGTCATCGGGCTGCTCCCAGATCTTTTCCAGATGATTGACCAACGCCACCTCTAGCGCCCAATCGTTGTCGTCGGGCTGAAGGCCGGCTTTGCGGGCATAATAAAGGGCGCCGATAACCTCGCCATATACGTCGAGCTGGACCTGGCCGGAGGCCGCATTGCCGATCCGCACCGGTGCGGAACCCTCATAGCCCGGCAGCCAGGTCACCTCATATTCGGTCAGCCGCCGCTCACCGGCCGCGCCATACATGATCTGGAGGTCGTCCGGGCTGCCGGCGGCGGCACGGATCAGCCAGTCGCGCCAGCTCTGCGCCTCGCCGAGGCAGCCGCCGCCCATCAGCGCAAACAAGGTGAGCGTCGCGTCGCGCAGCCAGCAGAAGCGGTAATCCCAGTTGCGCGGGCCGCCGATCCATTCCGGCAGCGAGGTGGTGCCGGCGGCGACGATCCCGCCGGTCTCCAGGTCCTGCAGCGCCTTCAAGGTCAGTAACGACCGGACCATGACGGGCGACCATTCGCCCAGCGGCTGCATCGCCTTGACCCAATCCGACCAGAAAGACTCGGTCTGCTCGAGCAGCGCCGTTGGATCGGCCGGCGGCGGCATCGGCTTGTAGGAGAGCGACCAGTTGAGGGCAAAGTTCACCTCCGCGCCCTCCGCGACCTCGAATTCGCCGACGGTTTTCATGCCTTCGCCGCGCAGTTCGACCTCGGTGTCCAGCAGCATGCGGTCGGGCCCCGCCGTCAACTGCTGCCGGCCATCATCCCCCTTGTTCACCCAGGGAACGACCGAGCCGTATTCGTAGCGCACGACCAGCTCGGTCCGCATCCGCACCGTTCCTCGCAGGCCGCGCACGATCCGTATGAGATCCGATACGCCGTCGCGCCGGTTCATGAAGTCGATCATGACAACAGCGCCGTCCTCGGTCTCGAACGTCGTTTCCAGGATCAGTGTGGTATCGCGATATTCCCGGCTTACTTGCGCCGTCTTTTCCGGCGCGATCAGCCAGCGTCCGTGCTCGGGCCCTCCGAGCAGCGCGGCAAAGCAGGCAGCACTGTCAAAGCGCGGCATGCACATCCAGTCGATCGACCCGTCGCACCCAACCAGCGCCATCGACCGGCAATTGCCGATAACGGCATAATCTTCGATACGATTCGGCATTGCAGCACCGTGATTTCATCGCCCGCCGGTAGTGCCGGGCGAACGATCAACACGCGAAAGCCCATTTTGTGGCGTGAAACCCGAACGCCGCGCTAAGATCATCCCATGCGAGCGGATAAGCCGTTTTTCAACACCAAGACGCCAAGGGCACCGAGAAGAACTCGGATTTTCGGCTTTAACTTGGCGTCTTGGTGTTGAGAATTCTTATGCCTTGACCGGCTCCTTAGCCGCCGCCCCATACCGGCGATAGACGAATTCCTCTCGGTCGGCTGCGGATTCGGTTACAGCCGCCTCGACCAGCAGGCCATGGTCCGCCGACAGGCCGCAGGCCGGGTCGGTCTTGGCGGCGTCGCCAGTGATGGCGAAAGCCTGGCAGCGGCAGCCGCCCCAGTCGATCTCCCTGCGGTCGCAGGAACGACAGGGCTCGGGCATCCAGTCGGTGCCGCGGAAGCGGTTGAAGGCGCTGGAATTCTTCCAGATGTCGGCGAGGCTGCGCTGGCGGACATTGTCGAATTCGAGGCTGGTGATCGTTTCCGCCGCGTGGCAGGGCAGCACCTTGCCGGAGGGCGAGATATTGAGGAACCGCCTGCCCCACCCGCCCATGCAGGATTTCGGGCGCTGGGCGTAATAGTCCGGCACAACATAGTCGATCACCAGCACGCCCTTGAGCCGCGTCCGCGCCGCCTCGACGATTTCGGTCATGCGGTCGAGCTGCGCCCGCGTCGGCATCAGTGCAGCGCGGTTCTTCAGCGCCCAGCCGTAATACTGGACATTGGCGATCTCCGCCCGGTGCGCGCCGATCTCGACCGCCAGGTCGAGCATCGCCTCCAGCCGGTCAACATTCTGGCGGTGGACGACGAAGTTCGCGGTCAACGGCAGGCCGGCGGCGCGGACCAGGCTAGCGACGGCGATCTTCTTCTCATGCCCGCCGCGATAGCCACCGATACGGTCGCCGCCCGGGATCTCGGCATCCTGGAAGCTGAGCTGCACATGTTCCAGCCCGGCCTCGACCAGCCGCGCGATCCGCGCCTCGTCGAGCAGCACGCCGGAGGTGATGAGGTTGGTATAGAGCCCGGCCTCGGTCGCGCCGGCGACCAGCTCCTCAAGGTCGGTGCGCACCGTCGGCTCGCCACCGGAGAAATGGACCTGCATGCAGCCGAGATCGGCGGCCTCCCGGAGCGCCCGCAGCCACTCGTCCGTCCGCATCTCCCCCGCAACCTTCTCCAGCTCCAGCGGGTTGGAGCAGTACGGGCATTGCAGCGGACAGCGATGCGTCAGCTCCGCCAAAAGGGCCATCGGAGGTTCAATGACGCTCACAGCGCCAGCACCCCCTTGTCGGCCAGATCCTGGATCAGCTTGCGCACGTCCGCGTCAATCATCTCCGCCGGCGCGTCGGGAAAGGCGCTGCACAGATCGGCGATCACCCCGCCAACCGTGGCGACGCCATCCAGGCGGGAGACGACTTGGTGGGCAATCGGGTCGAGCATGAAGCTGCGTTCCGGCGCCTGGATGGTCCAGGTGTCGCGCGCCTTGTCGAAGCGCAGCTTCATATGCGGCGCCAGGCGGGCGATCGATTCCGTTTCGACCACGGCCCGCCCATGCGATTCCGAAACCGTCATTTCCGGTCCTCCGGCACGAAAGCGCCGGGCGGGATCAGGCCGGGCGAGACATAGGCGTGATGCAGCGCGTCGAGCTGAGCCCACAGCACGTCGGTCTTGAAGCGCAGCGCCGCCAGGCAGGTCTCCTGCTGGTCGCGCCGCTGGGCGTTGCGCAGCACATAGTCGAGCCCGAAGGCGACATCGGCCGGCGCCTGGACCAGGCGGGTGCGGAAATAGGCCAGGGTCTTGTCATTGGCGAAGGGATAATGCTCCAGCAGCGCCGCAATCCGGGTCTTGTGCAGGTCCGGCGCGAACAGCTCGGTCAGGGAGGACGCGACGGCTTCCAGGATCGGCTTGTCGCGGACGAAATGGACATAGGCTTCGCAGGCGAAGCGGGTGCCGGCGAGCACGCCCTCGCAGCTCGCGACATAATCGCGATCGAGCCCAACGCCCTCGGCCAGGATCAACCAGCGCTCGATCCCGCCGCCGCCTTCCTTGCCGCCGTCATGATCGACGATCCGGCTGATCCATTCGCGGCGCAGGTCGATATCGTCGGCCCGGCCCATCAGGCTGGCGTCCTTCAGCGGAATCGTCTTCTGGTAATAGAAGCGGTTCAGCACCCAGGCCTGCATCTGGCCCTTGGTCAGCGCACCGTCGTGCAGCTTCTGATGGAACGGATGCTTGTCGTGATAGCGCTCGACGCCGATCTGGCGCAGGCGGGCCTCGAACTCCGCAGCGGACCAGGGCTCGCTCATACAGTCATCTCCATGCCGTCATAGGCTACTTCCCAGCCGGCCCGTCCGGCCTCGGCGCATTCCGGCGAGCCGTCGACCAGCAGCGGGTTGGTGTTGTTGAGGTGGATCAGCACCTTGCGCCGCACGCCCAGCCGCTCGAAAGCGGCGATCACGCCGTCAGGCCCCGCAACGCTCATATGGCCCATGCGCTGCCCGGTTTTAACCCCGACACCGGCCGCGATCATCTCATCGTCGCGCCATAGGGTGCCGTCAAAAAAGACCAGCGCCGCGCCCTTTAAACGCTCTTTCAGCTCTACCGGCATCGCGGCGCAACCGGGAATGTAGAAGACCGGGTCGGCCCCGTCCGCGCCGGTGATCTTGAGACCGATCGTATCGCCGGCCTGCGAACCGAAGCCGGGGGCGTTCAGGTCTTCCAGCCACAGGGCGATCTTACCTGGGACGACGAAAGCGGTGACGTTAATCCCCAGCGGTGCGCCGGCCTTGTCGGTCAAGGCGAGCTGCGTGTCGAGCGGCAGCGGCCGGCGGTCGACATAGGCGGGATTGAGGACATTGAAGATGCTGTTCGCCGCCAGCACACCCAGCACGCGCTCATGACCGTAGAGCGCGAAGGGCTGGCTCTCGCGCAGGTTCAGAAGGCCGGTGACATGGTCGACATCGGCATTGGTCACCACCACAGCGGCGATCGGGCTAGCGCGCAAGGGATCGCCCAGGGCGGGATGCAGTGCCCTATTGTCGTTGATCTGCTGGCGCAGGTCGGGCGAGGCGTTGAGAATGACCCAGCGTCTGCCGTCGGCGCTGACGGCGATCGAGGACTGGGTTCGGGGTCTTACCGCGGGATCGCCGGCGCGGGCGCGCCGATTGGCGTCGTCATTGCAATTCCATTGGGGAAAACCGCCGCCGGCCGCGGCCCCAAGAACCAGCACATGCAGCACGAAGTCACCAATGCTCTACGTAAACGCCACAACCCGCGGAAACGCCAAAACCCGCAGCCGGCCTTGCCGGTCTGCGGTGTTCAGTCGCGAAATTCAGGTCTTAGATGTCCGCGCAGGCGTAGCAGTTGATTTCCATGCCGACGCTGATCTCGACAACGCGAGGAGTGGTCCAGCTCATGCGATTCCCCTTTGAATTGGTGTTGACCCGTTTTGCCCCGAACAGGCAACGCTGTCAATTTAGCAATATGGCAGCCATCGCCGACATTTACTAGGTGCCACAGAATGTCCTGTGGACCACCTCCTCCGGCTTAGGCGGCTTCATATAGGCGGCATATTCCGGCTGGTCGTCGTAAGGCTTTGACAGGATTGCGTTGAGTTGCTCGAAGTGCGTGAAATCGCCGCTCTGGGCTGCATCGATCACCTGCTGGATGCGGTGGTTACGCGGGATGAAGGCCGGGTTGACCGCTTTCATCGCCGCCGCGCGCTCCGCCGGACTGGTATTTTCCGCCGCCAGGCGCTGCCGCCACTTCGCCACCCATTCGGTGAAGGCGGCCGGCTGGTCGAACAATTCGCCCAGCTTGGCATCGGCCTCGGCGCTGCCGTCCGCCGCGTTGCTGAGGCGCCGGAAGGTGAGCGTCATATCCGCCTCGTTCTCGGCCATGCGGTCGAGCAGATCCTGCAACAGGTCCGCATCGTCTTCCCGAACCTCGGTCAAGCCCAGCTTGCGGCGGAAGCCGGCGATGTAGGCGTCGCCGAAGCGCGCCGGGAAGGTGTCCAGTATCTCCTGAGCCATGGCGACCGATCTTTCCCGGTCGTCGCCGATCAGCGGCAGCAGCGCGCCGGCCAGGCGCGACAGGTTCCAATGGGCGATGCGCGGCTGGTTGGCGTAGGCGTAGCGGCCATGCGTGTCAATCGAGCTGTAGACCGTCGCCGGATGGTATTTGTCCATGAAGGCGCAGGGGCCGTAATCGATCGTCTCGCCGGCGATCGACATGTTGTCGGTGTTCATCACCCCATGGATGAAGCCGACATGCAGCCACCGCGCGACCAGTGCCGCGATCCGGCCGATGACGGTGTCGAGCAGCGCCAGATAGGGCCGATCGGCGTCCGCAAGGTTGGGATAATGCCGTGCGATCACATAATCGGCGAGTGCGCGCACGCCCTCGGCGTCGCCGCGATTGGCAAAGAATTCGAACGTGCCGATGCGGACATGGCTCCGGGCGACGCGGGTCAGCACCGCACCCTGCTCCGGCTGCTCGCGCCAGACATGCTCGCCGGTGGTGACCGCGGCCAGCGCCCGGGTGGTGGGGATGCCCAGTGCCGCCATCGCCTCGCTGACGATATATTCGCGCAACACCGGGCCCAGCACCGCCCGCCCGTCGCCGCCGCGCGAGAAGGGCGTGCGCCCCGCCCCCTTGAGCTGGATATCGCGGCGGATGCCGCCGGTATCGATCACCTCGCCCAGCAGGATGGCGCGCCCATCGCCCAGCTGCGGCACCCAATTTCCGAACTGGTGTCCGGCATAGGCCATAGCCAAAGGCGCCGCCCCCTCGGGCACCAGATTGCCGGCCAGCATCAGCACGCCATCGGGCGATTCCAGCCAGTCGGGATCGAGGCCAAGGTGAATGGCCAGCGGCACATTCACCTTGATCAGCCTGGGCTCCTTGACCGGCGTCGGCGCCAGCCGGGTGAAGAACCGGTCCGGCAGCCGCGAATAGGTATTGTCGAAGGGCATATTCGGGGTACCGACCAAGTCGGCCTGAGGGGCGTCGAGCATGTCCGAAAGATCGGCTATCGACGGCCGGCTTTCAAGGACCGAACGGCCTGGAAGGAATTTGATTCCAACCTCTTGTTTGTGGAGCCCGCTAAAAGATTACAGTCGCAAAAACGCCCCGCCGAAGCGGGGCGTTTGGTTACCGATCGGAAGCTCCGATCAGCTCGTCGCGTACTTGAACTCCGGCAGGGCCTTCAGCTGGTCCTTGCTGGCATTCGGCATGACCAGGTCGCTCTTCGCGATTTCGAGCGAGGTATAGGGCACGGCCACCAGCTTGCTGCCGACGCCCAGGAACCCGCCAACCGAGATCACGGCGTATAGAACCTTGTCGCTGCGGCCGACCAGCAGGTCGTCGATCTTGCCAACGGTCTCGTTGGCATTGTTCTTCACGCTCGCGCCGACCAGCTTCGACGTGCGATAGCCGTCGGCCAGGGTGGTCACGTTGACCTGGCTGACGGGCTGCGGCGTCAGATCGGCGGCGAAGCTCGGGGCAACGGTGCCGACGGCCAGCGCCAGGCCGGTCGCTATACTGAGAAATTTACGATCCACGATGCTCTCCTCATGCATGTGACAATGACGTGTCAGTGCAGAGGCAACCGTGCTGGGGCGTAATTTGTTGCAGGACGGCTTCACGGGATCAGCGGGATGCACGGCTCCTCAGAGTGGCGCGGCTGGAGCAGCAGGGCGACGACGCCGGTCCAGCCGGTCTGGTGCGAGGCGCCCAGCCCCCGGCCTGTGTCGCCGTGGAAATATTCGTGGAACAGCACATGGTCACGAAAGGCCGGGTCTGTCTGGGCGAGCGCGTTGTCGCCAAACACCGGCCGCCGGCCATCAGGGCCACGCAGGAAGATGCTGCACAAGCGGCGGCTCAGCTCCTCCGCCACCTGGCGCAGGCTCATATACTTGCCTGATCCGACCGGGCATTCGACGGTGAAGTCGTCGCCGTAATAATGGTGCAACTCATAGAGCGACTCGACCAGCAAGTAATTCACCGGCATCCAGATCGGACCGCGCCAGTTGGAATTGCCGCCGAACAGCCGGTTGGTGGACTCCCCCGGCTCGTAATCGACAACCGACTTATAGCCGTTGAATTCGAAGACATACGGCTTGTCGCGATGCACCCGCGAAAGGGCGCGAATGCCGTGGTCGGACAGGAACTCCGTCTCGTCGAGCGCCCGCGCCAGCAGCCGCTTCATCCGGTGGCCGCGCAGCAGTGACAGAAGATGGCGCTCGCCCTGCGCCTGCTCGGTCCAGCGCGAAACCAGCTTCGCCAGATCCGGCCGGTAATTCAGGAACCATTGCAGCCGCGCGGTAAAGCCCGGCATCGCCTTGAAGTGGCTGGATTCGATCACCTCTACCGCATAGAGCGGGATCAGTCCGACGATCGAGCGCACGCGCAGCGGTATGGCCTGCCCGTTCGGCAACTCCAGCACGTCATAGAAGAACTCGTCCTGCTCGTCCCACAGGCCGTGATCGCCGCCCATCTTGGTCATGGCCTCGGCGATATAAAGGAAATGCTCGAAGAACTTGCTGGCGATGTCCTCATAGACATGGTTGTCGCGCGCCAGCGACAGCGCGATACGCATCAGGTTCAGCGCATACATCGCCATCCAGGCGGTGCCGTCGGACTGGTTGACGCTGCCGCCGGTCGGCAGCGGCGCCGACCGGTCGAAGATGCCGATATTGTCCAGCCCCAGGAAGCCGCCCTGGAAGACATTGCGCCCCTCGGCGTCCTTGCGGTTCACCCACCAGTTGAAGTTGAGCATCAGCTTGTGGAAGACCCGCTCCAGGAACGGGCGGTCGCCGACGCCTTTGATCGCCCGGTCGATCTGAAAGACGCGAAACGCCGCCCAGGCATGGACCGGCGGGTTCACATCGTCGAGCTTCCACTCATAGGCCGGCAGCTGGCCGTTCGGGTGCATGTACCATTCGCGGGTCAGCAGCACGAGCTGGGCCTTGGCGAATTCCGGATCGATCATCGCGAAGGTCACGCAATGGAAGGCCAGGTCCCAGGCCGCGTACCAGGGATATTCCCAGGTGTCCGGCATGGTGATGACGTCGGCATTGTAGAGATGCACCCAGGCGGCATTGCGCCCCTTCGTCCGGTTGGGCGGCGGCGGCGGCTGGGCCGGATCGCCGGCCAGCCACAGGCGGATGTCCAGATTGTAGGTCTGCTTGGACCACAGCATCCCGGCCAGCGCCTGGCGCTGGACCAGCCGCTTGTCGGCATCCGGGATGTCGCGCTGAAGGACGGCGTAGAACTCATCCGTCTCGGCCAGACGCTGGGCAAAGACAGCGTCGAAATCGGCGAACGGTTCGCCCGCCTCACCCTCTGGCCGGAAGCGCAAGCGAAAGCTCCGCTGCTCGCCCGGCTGCAGCGTGACGATGAAATGGGCCGCGCATTTTGTGCCGTGACCGGTGTCGCAAACCGCGGCGCGGTCGGCATGGACCACGCATTCGTTGATCCCGTCCTTGAACGGCCCGGCGATCGTCTTGCCATAAAGCCGATCGACATTGGTGTCGTTCTCGCAGAACAGGATTTCGGGCGTTCCCTCGACGAATAGCCGCATCGGCCGCACATCGGGATGGGTCGCGGCCACGCTGCCGTCGGGCGACAGGTTGAGCAACGGGCGCGGCGCATCCTCGGTCCAGGACCATGAGTTGCTCGCCCACAGATGCGGCAAGACATGGAGCGGCGCGGGATCCGGCCCGCGATTGACCACGGTGACCCGCATCAGCACGTCCTCGGGCGCCGCCTTGGCATACTCGATGATGACGTCGAAATAGCGGTTCTCTTTGAACACGCCGGTATCGACCAGCTCATATTCCGGGTCTGCGGGACCACGCCGCGCGTTTTCCTTGATCAGGTCGTCATAAGGGAAGGCCGCCTGCGGGTATTTGTAGAGCATCCGCATATAGGCGTGGCTGGGCAGGCCGTCGGAATAGAAATAGGCCTCCTTCACATCCTCGCCGTGATTGCCCTGGCTGTTGGTCAGGCCGAACAGCCGTTCCTTGATGATCGGGTCCTTGCCGTTCCACAGCGCGACGCAGAGGCACCAGCGCAGATGCCGGTCGGCGAACCCGCCGATCCCATCTTCGCCCCAGCGATAGGCCCGCTTCCGCGCCTCGTCGAAGTTCAGATAATCCCAGGCGTCGCCATTGGCGCTGTAATCCTCGCGCACCGTGCCCCATTGCCGCTCGGCGAGGTATGGTCCCCAGACGCGCCAGGGCCGCACCGCGGCGGCATCGAAAACACGCTTGCCCTCGATGGTATCGCGCAGCCGCGACGGCGGAGTGGAATCGGTATTCGTCATGCTGGCTTCCAAGCTTCCCGGAGCCGGGACTTGAGACTGAGACGGCGCGGCAAATCTAGCACGGAACTGTGACAATCTCCGATGTTGAAACACCGTAGCGCTCAGCTCTCGAAGCCGCCGTCCGCTAGGTAAGCATGCTCTTCGGCGGTTGATTTCCGCCCCAGCACCGCATTGCGACGGGGAAAGCGTCCAAAGCGCGCGATCTCAGCCGCATGCCCCTCGGCATAGCGCAGTGCCTCACGATCCCCGGTCAGGTCGCGATGCAGGGTGAAGAATTCAACCGAACGCGCCTGAGAGACTGCGTCCTCGTGGTGCTGGAACGGCAGATAGAAGAACATGCGCAGCAACGGCTCTGTCGCCATGTCGAACCCGGCGGCGATGGCGCGCTCCGCCATCGCCCGCGCCAGCGGATCGGTGGCAAACGCACGGGCCGAATTGCGATAGATGTTGCGCGGAAACTGGTCGGTCAGCAGCAGGTAGGCGAGCGCCCCCTCGGCGCTCTTTGCCCAGGTTTCATCGATACCAGTGGATGCCGCCAGATGCGCCTGCTCATAGCGGCGGCGGATTTCGATATCGAAGGACGGATCGGACGTGAACCACATCTCCGGGCCCGCAGCCCGCCAGAACGCGATGATCTCGCTCGGCGCGAAGTCGGTGAGCTTCATGATCCAGAGTTAAGACGCTTTCGATATCGCAGCAAGAAACGGAGCGCGGCAAAGGCCGGCACGCATTACCTGTCTCTGATCAACCGAGGAGAGAGCCAAATGAGCTTCCGCATCACCGGCCTGTCGCCCGAGCCCTTCCGCCACCTCTACGGTCTGTCCGAAGCCGCCTTGGTCGAGCATGGCGCCCGCCGCGTGGTCGTCGATCATGCGCCGGGTTATCCCGACCGGATCGAGGTGCGCGACGCCCAGCCGGGCGAGAGCGTGCTGCTGGTCAACTATACCCACCAGCCGGCGGACACGCCGTTCCGGTCGAGCTATGCCATCTATGTCCGCGAGGGTGCGCAAGCGGCCTACGACGCGGTCGGTGAAATCCCCGAGGCGATGCGCGGGCGGGTGATCTCGCTGCGCGCCTTCGACGCCGAGGGCATGCTGATCGACGCCGATCTCGCGGACGGCAAGGTGCTGGAGCCCCTGATCGCACGCATGCTCGCCGACCCGCGGGCCGCCTATCTGCATGCCCATTACGCCAAGCCCGGCTGCTACGCGGCGCGGATCGACCGGGCCTGATCCTTCTCATCCGGCGGGGCGCCGAGCTTCAGCCAGCGGGCGACCGGGGCCACCGTCCAGCCCTGAATCAGGAGTGAGATCATCACTACGATGAAGGTCACGCTAAACAGAAATGCGCCGGTCTGGACACCGGTCAGCACCGGGATAATGGCCAGGAAGATCGGGACCGCGCCGCGCAGCCCGACCCAGGAGATGAACAATATCTCCCGCCAATCATAGCGGAACGGAAGCAGGCAGATCGCGACGGCGGCGGGCCGCGCGATCAGGATCAGTACGCCGGCGACGGCGAAGGCCGGCGGCAGTGCCGGCGGCAGTTCATGCGGCGTTACCAGCAGGCCAAGCATCAGGAACAGCACGATCTGACTGAGCCAGGCGAAGGAACCGAAGAAACGGATCACCGCCTCCTTGCCCACGAAATTGCCGTTGCCCAGAATGAGGGCGACCAGATAGGTGGCGAGGAAGCCGCTCGCCTCGACGATCTGCGCCCCGCCGAACGCCGTCATCGCCCCGGCCAGCCCCAGGATGGGATACAGGCCGGAATTGAGATTGAGCTTGCGAAAGAGGAACAGCAGCGCCCAGCCGCCCAGCCCGCCGATGGCGATGCCGCCCAGCATCTGCACGCCGAACAGCTCGCCCGCCTGCACCGGGCCGAAGCCGGCCCCTCGCTGTAACATCTCCACCAGCGCCAGTGTGGCGAAGACGGCCATCGGATCGTTGAACCCGGATTCCAACTCCAGCACCGCGGCAACGCGCGGGCGCAGATCGAGCTTCTGCATATGCAGCACCGACACCACCGCGGCGGCATCGGTCGGCGCCACCACCGCACCGACCAACAGCGCGCCCGGCCAGGGTATGCCGAACCCATAATGGGCGGTCGCGCCGACGATGCCGGCGGTCACCGCGACGCCGACCGTCGCCAGTAACGCCGAAGGCAGCACGAGCCGCCGGACATGACGCCACTGCGTCGCCAGCCCGCCATCGAACAGGATGACCGCCAGCGCGGCGCAGCCAATCAGGTATGACGTGCGGAAATCGTCGAAGCGGATATGGCCGGGTCCGTCCTCGCCCGCCAGCATGCCCAGCCCCAGGAACGCCAACAACAGCGGCGCCCCCAACCGCGCGGAAACGGCCCCGGCGAAGACGCTGAGCAGCAGCAGGAGGCCGCCCAGGAGGATCAGTTCGCTACTGGCTTCCATCTGGCTCCTTCAGGGCGCACACTGGGGGATCGAAAAGAGAATTCACTTAAGGTCATACGGGCCAAGTATGGCCATTGTTTGAAGGAACGCACCATAGTTTGGGGAACATTTTATCCCTCTTGACGCGAATCAGCGAACCAAACTAGAACAGGGTAACGGTTGCTGATTTGTTCCCTCAAGTCGCGAAAGGTGACGTGAAAATGCTGACCCGCAAACAATACGAACTTCTCATGCTGATCCATGAGCGGTTGACCACCGACGGCGTCCCGCCTTCGTTCGACGAGATGAAGGATGCGCTGGGGCTGAAGTCAAAGTCCGGCGTTCACCGGCTGGTAACCGCGCTGGAGGAACGCGGCTTTCTGCGCCGCCTGCACCACCGCGCCCGCGCGCTGGAGGTGGTGAAGCTGCCCGAGGCCTCGGGCCGCGTCGCAAGGCTGACCAGCGCCGGCTTCCGCCCGCAGGTGATCCAGGGCGATTTCGCGCCGCTGACCGGCCGCACCGTCGAACAGATCAGCGACCGCGATTCGATCGAGGCCCTGCCCCTCTACGGCAAGATCGCCGCCGGCACGCCGATCGAGGCGCTGCGCGACAACGGCAATTTCGTCGAGGTGCCGCGCAGCCTGCTGGGCTCGGGCGAATATTACGCGCTCAAGGTCTCGGGCGATTCGATGGTCGATGCCGGCATCCTTGACGACGACACCGTCATCATCCGCCGGGACGACACCGCCGAAAACGGCGCCATCGTCGTCGCCCTGGTCGACGGCCAGGAGGCGACGCTGAAGCGCCTGCGCCGCAAAGGCAACACCGTGGCGCTGGAACCGGCGAACCAGACACACAAGATCCAACTCTACGGTGCGGACCGCGTGAAGGTGCAGGGCCGCCTGGTCGGGCTGATCCGGAAGTATTGAGGCAAGCATCTCCGCCGCGGCGGCTGCGATACGCCGCGACGGAGATTGCGTTTTACTTCGCTTTCGGAATCGGCTGTGCGGCGACGATCACGGTGCCGTTATAGGAATTGGTAAGCGAGACGTTATTTTCATAGCCGGTGTGAATCATGATGGTCCCCCCGCCGGCCACGTAAGCGGCGCTGACCTGTGTCCCGTCGACGATCTGGGATTTGGTTTGGCCGATCGCGTTCGGGTCGGATGAGACGATCAGATAGCGCTCACCCGGATGCGGGCGCAGGCCGGCTTTGAGCGCGGTGCCGTGCGCCAGGAACATGTCGGACGGAATATCGCGGAGGGCCTTCCCCTCCCCGTCCGCAAGCACCAGTCTTGGCAGGAGGCGGCCGTCGCCGACCGGCACGCTGGTCACCGACAATATGTACTCATCATCGGATACCGGCAGGCTGAACGCGACGTAAGCGGTCTTACCCGAACCAGGCGCCTCGACACACGGCGTCTTGTCGTCCAACGTCACCTTGACCGGCTTGTCATCCGCCATGGGAACCGTGGTCGCGGATGCCAGATCGGGTTTCGCCGCGCAGGTGCGCCCCAGCAAGGTCAGGGTCGGCACCGGGGGCGGCTTGCTGGCACAAGCGGCGAGCATGACCGCCAAGGCGGCTAGCGGCAGGATCCGGGCGATCGATGCGCTGTTCATGGCCGATTACCGCAGCAGCTTGGCGACCGCATCGGCCGACTGATCTACCGAATCTTTCAGCCCCTTCGTCATCGCCGCCGGATCGGCGGTCAGCGCATCGAAGTCCTGGAAGGTATAGTCGGGATTGGGCGGGACCGTGACCGCGGCCGCGCTCTCGGCCACAGCGGGCATGACCAACCAGAACGGAGCGATCGCGCTTAACGGCCAATCACTGACGATCAAGGCGGTGACCAATCTCAGCGAGAACGTGCTCTATATTTCGAGCCTCAGCCTGCTCAACAGCACGCTGACCTTCGACGATAACGGCTATACCAACGCCAAGTTCATCATCGACATCACCGGCGGCTTCTCGGTCAGCTCGACCGGCGCACTGAAATCGGTGATCCAGGGCATCAACGGCGCCTCGGCCGACGACATCATCTTCAATATCGAGGGCACCGGGACGACCGTATCGCTGACCGGCAACAGCACCAATTCGGTGATAGGCACGATCCTGGCGCCGTCGCGCAACGTGACGGTGGGCGGCGGCGGAAGTCTGACCGGCGCGATCATCGCCGGGGTCAACAATGCCGGGAAGTCCTATACCGTCGCGAGCTCCAGCGGCGGCTACAACATCACCAGCCTGGGCTATACGCCGCGCGCCAGCAGCACCAACACACCGGAGCCGGCGTCGATCTTCATGTTCGCCACCGGCGCCTTCATGCTGTTGTCCTTGAAGCGGCGCATCCGGTTTTAGGGCTTCGGAAACACGCGCGCGGTGATCAGCGCCGTCGCGCACAGTGTCTCCCGCCCGTCGCGGACCGAGAAGACGTCAGACGCGGCAACCGACAAGGTGCGGCCGAACTGGATCAGCCGGCCGCGCGCCACCAGCCTCTCGCCACCCGCCGGGGCCAGCAGCTTGATCGTGTAATCCGCGGTCGCCCCACCCCACCCTTCCGGCAGCATGGTCACGCACGCCCCGGCGCCGGCGAAATCGGCGATGGTGCCGACCGCGCCGGCCTGGAACATCCCATCCCGGAACGACAGCTCCCGCCGGTACGGCTGAGTCACCTCCAGATAGCCCGGCTGGATATCGGTCAGGTCGAACCCGAAATGCGCCGCGATCGGCATCTCCATGATGAAGCGGCGGGTCACCGCGGCGAAATCGGGGTTAGGCGCATCCATATTGTTGTCTCCGGTCCTGTTGCGGCGTCACTATGGCACGACAGCCCAAGGATTTTGGACTAGGCGCGACTCCGCTTGGCGGATTACGAGTTCCGGTCCGCATCGATCACGGTATTGCCGAGTGACGTCCGACCGCCGAACGCTGGAATTCTTCTTTTTCGATGCGGGCGGCGGCCATCGCAGCGCGGCCATGGCGTTGCGGGATGTCATCGCCGAGCGCTATCCCGGCTGGATGATCGAGCTGATCAATCTGCAGGAGATTTTGGGACCGGTGGACATGTTCCAGAAGGTCACCGGCCTGCAGTCGCAGGATTTCTACAACGCCATCCTGAAGCGCGGCTGGACCTTCGGCTCGCTCGCCATGCTGCGCACACTCCAGCGCGGCATCCGCCATTATGCGCCGAGCTTCGAGGACGTGCTGGAGAGGCACTGGCAGGGGTCGAAGCCCGACATCGTCGTGTCGCTGATCCCCAACTTCAACCTGATCCTGTTCCAGGCGCTGCGCCGGGTCCACGCCGACCTGCCCTATGTCACGGTGATGACCGACCTGGCCGATTTCCCGCCGCATTTCTGGCTGGAGGAGCAGGATCAGTACATGATCTGCGGCACCGACCGCGCGGTCGAGCAGGCCCGGGCCGCCGGTTATCGCCCCGAGCGGATATTCCAGTCGTCGGGGATGATCCTTAAGCCGATCTTCTACCGGGAGCGATCGGAAGACCCCTGCGCCGCCCGGGCAACGCTCGGGCTGGATCCCAACCTGCCGACCGCGATCATCATGTTCGGCGGCTACGGCTCCAGGGCGGCGGAGAAGATCGTGACGCGGCTGGGACGCGAAGACATCTCGCTCCAGACCATCGTAATCTGCGGCCATAACGAGAAATTGCGCGAGGCGCTCAGCGGCCGGCCCGGCTGCCATGCGGTCGGCTTCACCGACCGGGTGCCCGATTATATGCGGATGGCCGATTTCTTCATCGGCAAGCCGGGCCCCGGCAGCATCAGCGAAGCGCTGCATATGGGCCTGCCGGTGATCCTGGAGCGCAACAACCTGACCATGCCGCAGGAGCGCTACAACACCGACTGGGTGGAGGCGCGCGAGGTCGGCGTGGTGATCCGCGATTTTCGCCACATCGCCGACGCGATCCGCTTCCTGCTGGCAGACGGCCGGCTGGAACGGTTCCGCGAGAACGCCCGGTGCCTGAACAACCGGGCGGTCTACGAGATTCCGGCGATGCTTGAGCGGATCATGGACGAGACAGCTTAAGCTGCCTGCGCCACCGTCACATCGTCGGTCAGCTTGCGGCACATCGCGCGCAGCCAAGAGGCCGACGACATCTCGTCCTGGTAGTAGAGCCTCAGCGCTTCCTTGCTCTCCAGGTCGTCGACGAGGGAGTTCGCGAAGTCCAGGATGGGCCGAAGCAGCACGTCCGGATCGCCGCCGCGCTCGACCACATCGGCCAGCTTCTCGAGGTCGCTCAGGCTCTCATCGTTCAGGGTGCGCTCACCCGCGGCGCTGAACGGGTCGAGTTCGGTCGTGCACGTGCCGCCCAGTTCGCGGACGCGGTCCTGGAAAACGCGGCCGTGGAAAGCCTCGCGCTCGGCAATGATCTTGAGGCCGCCGCGCAGCTCAGGGATCTTGCAGGTCTTGATCCAGTTGGCGATGGCGACACCGGCGCAGGCCTCGGCCACCTGGACGCTGTTCATCATGCCGAGCACGGCCTCGCGCTCGGTCGCGAATTCTTTCCCGAATGCAGTAAACGTTGCCATCTCGATTGCCCCCCCTTTGAGTTGTGGCCTTCAGGCCTGGAAGAATGATCGCTCCTGCCTGACAGATGTCAAGCTGAACTACAGAAGTAAAGCCTTCAGATAATCGAAGCTCGCCCGCACGGAATCGAGCGACGAGGCCACGAATGGTGGTTCCTGCTCGACATAGAGCCCTTTGACAGATGTCTTTTTTGCCGCGGCCAGCAGGCGGGGCCAGTCGATGATCCCCTTCCCCACCTCGGTGCTCGCCATCTTGAGGTCGGTGTTGGGGATATGGTCGCGCTTCAGGTCTTTCAGATGCAGCATGGCATAGCGGTCTGGGTAGCGGCCGAGATAGTCGACCGGATCGAGCCCGGCCGACACCATCCAGCCGCAGTCGAGCTCTAGCTTGACCAGCCTGGGATCGGTCGCGGCGAGCAGCGCGTCATAGCCACTGATCTCGCCATAGCGGCGGAACTCGATATTGTGGTTGTGATAGGCAAAGGTGATGTCAGCGGCTCGCGTCTGCTCGCCGATCCGGTTGAACAGTTCGGCATTGGCCTTCCAGTCGTCGAGCGTGATGCCGGCAATCACATCCTTGATCGAAGCCGGAATCTGCGGAAAGGCACAGACGAGATAGTCGAGCCCGACCGCATGCGCCGTCTCGATCGTCTTGGCCAAGCCGTCGCGCAGATCGCCACCGCCGCAATGGGCGCTGCGCCAGGCGAGGCCCAGACTGTCATAGGCGGATTTGAGCGCCTTGGCGTCGCGTCCGGCGAGGCTGAGATTGCCCTCGACCGCGCGATAGCCGATGGCGGCGACCGCCTTCAGCGTGCCGTCGAAATCCCGGCCGATGGCGTCGCCGATCGTATAGAGCTGCAGCCCGATCGGCTCACCAAGGGGGTCGGCCCACGCCCCTCCCGCTGCGATCAGGCCGGCCGAGCCGGCGAGAAAGCGGCGGCGAGAGAGCATTTCGGGCGAGCCGCCGGAGAGCCTGCTAAGGCTGGAAGTTGCCGTTATAGGCCGTTCCGACAATCAGGCTGAGCCCCGTGCCCGACAGGTTCCTGAGCAGCGTATCCCGGTTCGGCACGCTGGCTGCCGCGGGGAACAGCTGATAGAGCGCCGGCTTGTTGCTGGTGCCGATGACGGCCAGCCCATAGAGCTCATTCTTGCCGGTGCTCGCCAGGCCGTAGACATTATGGATGCCCAGCACGGCCGGCTGGCCGACGACGGCGGCATTGGCCGGGTTCAGGGTGATCAGATAGTTGGCGGTCGAATTGTTCGGGTTGGTCGTCTTCACCGCCGACATCACCAGCCGGTCGTTATAGAATGTCAGGTCGCCGGCCGAATAATACGGCCCGGTCAAGCCGACGATCGTCACCCGCTTGGTCGAGAGATTGAGCTTGTACAGCCGGTTGCGCTGATAGCCGGCGAAATAGGCGGTCCCGGCGGAATCGAAAACCAGTGCGTTGGCGTCGTTGACTCCCAGGCCGGCGACCTTCACGGCGCTGAAATCGCTGGTCGAGATCCGGTACAGCGTGTTGTAGGAGATGCCGTAGAGCTTTTTGTCGATCGGGTTGAAGGCGATGTCAGTCATCGGCAAGCCGAGCCGCCCGATGAGCTTCACCCTCAGGCTGCCGACATTGACCAGCGCAATGCGCCGGCTCGAATCCAGGACGAAAAGGACCGGCCCCGGCGCCGCGGCAGTGGTCGCATCCTGGGCCGCATCCGGCTCGGGCGCAGCCTGGGGCGCAGGTGTAGCTGTGGTTGCTTCCGTGGTCGGCGTGGCACGTGTCTGTGCCCAGGCCGGCGGAGCGCCCAGCGCCATCGCGACGATACCGAAAACGACGGGAAGGCATGCAAGGCGTACCATCTTAAAACTCCATAAAATGATGCTAACAGCGCCACTTAATCGTAGTTCCGGTCCTACCCCGCTTGCGTCCTGCCGCGATATCTGCAATTAGAAAACTGAATCGGCATTCATTTCATTCGGCGGCAACGCCACATGAGGTCCGGCGCGGTTCTCCTGCGCCCGACATGACGCCTCCTTGAGGGGCGTTTCCTCCCTAATCTTGCCCCCGCCGCGCCCGGCTTTACGCCGGCGCGGTGGGGCGTCTTTTGATCAGGGCCTGACCTTACGATCAGGGTTTAACCTCAAACACGTCGATGCCGGCCAATTCCTTCGAAGCGTAACCATGACGCTCCGCGAAGATGCAGATCAGCACCTGCTCGGTTGCGCCCGCCTCGTCGACCAGCGGCAGGGCCAGGCAGAAGCCCCGGCGCTGATTTCCAGGCGCAGGCATGGTGATCGCCATTTGTGGCCGTTGTGTGTCGCGGACGGTCTGGAGCATGCGGCGCCATTCCGCCCGCACCGTATCCGTGGCCCAGCGATTGCCGCCGACCGTCGTGCCGGTCGCCTCGAAGGCGAGATAGCTCGCGATCCGCGACCCGACCAGCCGGTATTTGAAGTCCCCGCCCGCCACATCGATCAGCATCATCGAAGCGACGAGCGACGGGATTTCGAGCGGCGGGTCGAGGTCGCGCCGCGACGGCGGCCTGCCGTCGACATGCTTGTCCAGCCAGTATTGGTAGAGCGCGAGCCAGGGTGTGTCGGGGTCCACTGCTGCCGCCGGGTTGATTACACACCACTCATAGTTGCAGGCGGGCGGCGCTGTCCAGTGACCGCCCGCCCGCGCAGTCCGGCCAGCAGCAGGGCAAGCCCGGCGGCAAAGCCGACATAGCCGGCGGTCATGAAAGGTGGCGTGAAGCGGAACTCGACCGTCGCCTGCCCTGCCGGCAGTTCGACCTGCTGAAAGATCGGCTCGGACCGCGCGACCGGCCGGTCCCCGCCGTTCACACGCGCTCGCCAGCCGTCGGCATAATACTCCAGCCGCAGCAGACTGGACGGGGCCAGGCAATCCGACGTCAGGCTGTTGCGCGACAGGATACGGAGCGAGCATCCGTCCGCGCTGAAATAGGGCTTGGGGTCGGGCAGCTGCCAGATGGTCATCGCCGGGTCGGCGAAGACGCGCGTCAATCGTCCGCCCGTCCAGCCGGCGGGTTCGGCGCCCGGCGAGGTCAGCACGTATTTCACGCCGATCTCTTCGTACGCGGCCTCATTCTTCAGGAAATTCGCGGCGGCGGACCTACCGCCGGGATCGAGCCGGTTGGCGCCGTCGAAGGCCATCGGGTCGGTATTGTCGTCCAGCCGGGAAGCAACGAAATCGACCCAGCCGCGCGGCAGCGGTAGGTCCTGGTTGTTGACGCTCGCGATGCCGAAATAGGCCCCGTAATTGGGCTGGAGCGGCCGCAGGGTGAAGAAGCGCTGATAGCCCAGATTGTCCTGCAGGAAGCGCACGCCGTCGGTCGCCAGCCTGACATGGCGCGGATTGGCGAAGGTCGGCAACAGGAAGAAGAGGATCGCCTCGAAGCCGCAGATCGCTGCCGCGGCCCGGGCGGGATTGGCGCGCCCCCCGGCCCACCACAAGCCGGCAAGGATCAGAAGGCCGACCGAAAGCGATCCGAGCAGGGACGGCAGCACGAAGCCTGGGGGATGTCCGGTCAGTAATGTCGGCGCCAGGGCCAGCACGCCGACGCCGATGAAGCCCAGCACCGCGGGGACCGCGCGCCTGAGCAGGCGTCGGGCCTGCGGGCTTTCGGCCAGATCGTCGAGCGCCAGCGCCGCCAGCATGGCGAGCGCGAATTCCCAGGAGGGCGGCAGGAAGCGGGCAAAGTTGCTGATCCCGATGCCCGGCACCAACCTCACCAGATCGGCTATGCCAGGCACGCCATAGCTCGCGGATACGGTGACGAGGACCCAGCCAACGAGGACCGAACGCAGGGGTCGAAGGCGTTTTCCAAAGGCGGCGCAGACGGCCAGCACCAGCAGGCCGACCCCGGCATAGCCGCCGACCCTGGTCCAGAATCCCGCCGGAAACAGGCCGTTTTCCTGAAAGACGAAGCCGAACCCATAGGGCAGCGTGAGACCGAGCAGCGAAGCCGACGGCAGATAGGTTTCTCCCCCGTAGCCACCGCCGTCATGATGGCCGACAAAGGCATCCGGCAGGAAATCCAGGAAAGCGATCAGGACCGGCGCAGCCAGCAGCAGGCCCACGAATGCGCCAAGCGCGGCGCGGCCAAGGAAACGCAGCTGGGCCGGCCGGGCGAGCCCACGGGTTCGGACCAGTGTCCAGCTCAGGATCAGCAGCCCGTCCAGATAGGCGACCTCCGGAAAGCCGGCATACAGCGACAGCGCGATGCCGAGCCCAATCCAGAACCAGCCGCCCCAGAACCAGCCGCCCCCGCCCCAACCCTCGTTGCTGCCCGCCTCCACCCGCCCGCGCACGGTTTCGACGCCCAGCAGGACCAGCGGCAGGAACGGGATCGGATTGACGGCCGCATTGGCCAGCCACGAGAACGTACCGTTGCATTCGAACAGGATGGCGGCAACGCAGGCTGCCAACGGCGACAGGCGGAGCCGCCGCGCCAGGAAGAAGGTCGAAACCCCGGCGATGATCTGCAGCACGATGTGGAAGTAAAGCTGCCCCTCCGGCAGCAGCAGCAGCGGCGTCAGCGGGAACAGCGCCGCCGACTGCATCTCCCCCGCCAATGGCCCGCCCACCCCCTGATAGAAATTCCACCATGGCATATGGCCATGCAGAAGATCGCGCGCCGCGGCGTGGCCCAGCGCCTGGCTGACCGTGCCGACATTGGGATCGATTGAAGACAGCCCCGGCAGGACCCGCCCGCGGGCCTCCGTGACCAGGCCGCTGAAGACATAGATCGGGTTGGGCGAATACAGGCCGATCAGCAGATGGAGCTTCAGGATGATCGGCAGGAGGATGACCGCCAATAGCTCTCTGTTTTGTTTCATGAAGCCTGTCTTCGAATGCATGCCGCCACACGCTATGCGCCCCGGCCGATCAAGAACAGGGGAAAGCCCGAGCAGCCCTTGTGATAGTGTCCTCTGGTATTTGGCGATACTCGTCGAACCACCTGTGGCGCATTCGGTTACCGTCGCGGGAGAAACGATGTCAGTGAAATTCATTACGGCCGGTCTGGATCTTCGGCATCAAGTTCCGCGTGCAGGTCTAGCTGGAGACTTTCCTCCATGAGCGACTGGGTCGCCTCCCCCGCGCTCGCCCAGCCTGTGCCACGTAGGGTCGAAATGCCCACGGGGCAGAAATGGATGGTCGCGGTCATCGTCATGGTCCCGATGTTCCTGATGCTGATCGTGCTGGTCGCGGCCACCTTCGGCTCCGACCGTAGGATGCATGCGCTGGGGGAACGCGGCACCGGTACGCTGGCGACGGTCACCAAGCTGACTGTCGATCCGGAGCGCCATGAGCATCGAGTCTATTATACGTTTCAGCCAAAGGAATTCGCCGGACGTCCCTACAGCACGATCCACGGGGACGATATGGATGTTCCCCAGGAATTCTACCGGCTGGGCATCGGCGGCACCGTGCCAATCGTCTATGATCCGAAGGACCCGGACAGGTCCGCCCTGCGCTGGAGCGTCGAACGCGCCCGGGGAAGGAACCCCTGGCCGGTCGTGTGGATCGTGGGGGCAATCATCATTCTGCTCCCTTGCCTTACTGGCGGCATCCTCTGCGTTCCGTATCTGTGGGCACGGCATCTGCTGCGCTGGGGTAAAATCGCGGAAGCGACGATCACCGGAGAGGCCCCGCGCCCCGGCAGCGGCGGCTATGTTTCGGTCGTGAGCTTTCAGTTTCAGGACGACAAAGGCGAGACCGTAAACGGCGAAAATGCGTGGATACCCTCGGCCAGCACCCCTTATCCGGAAACCATGGCGCTGCGCAGGAAGGTGCTGGGGAACCGGACAGTGATTTTCAGCCCGCGCAACAGCCGCTGGCATGTGCTCTATCCCAGCAGCTTCGCCAGATTGGCCGACGATCGGTGAATAGGAGAGGCTTGGCCCTGGCATGGCGATCCAGCAATTCTGTGCTAAGCAGCAGCGCATTCCGCTCATAGATATGTTTCCATGACCGTCATCACCCGCTTCGCCCCCTCGCCGACCGGCTATCTCCATATCGGGGGCGCCCGCACCGCGCTCTTCAACTGGCTGTTCGCGCGCCATCACGGCGGCCAGTTCCTGCTACGCATCGAGGATACCGATCGCGCCCGCTCGACCGACGAGGCGACGGCCGCGATCTTCGATGGGCTGAACTGGCTGGGCCTGAACCATGATGGCGAGGCGGTCTCGCAATTCTCCCGGCGGGAGCGCCATGCCGAGGTGGCGCGGGAGCTGCTGGCCAAGGGCCAAGCCTATTACTGCTACGCCACAGCGGAGGAGCTGGCGGCGGCGCGCGAAGCGCAACGCGCAGCCGGGCAGCCGCTGCGCTATGACGGGCGCTGGCGCGACCGCGATCCGAAGGACGCGCCGGCGGGCATCCTGCCCACCATCCGCCTGAAGGCGCCGCAGACCGGCGAGACAGTGGTCGACGACCAAGTCCAGGGGCCGGTCACGGTCGCCAACGCCCAGCTCGACGACATGGTGCTGCTGCGCGGCGACGGCACGCCGACCTATATGCTGTCGGTTGTGGTCGATGACCACGATTTCGGCATCACCCATATCATCCGCGGCGACGACCACCTGACCAACGCCTTTCGCCAGACCCAGCTCTATCGCGCCATGGGCTGGGAGACGCCGGTCTTCGCCCACATCCCGCTGATCCACGGGCCGGACGGGAAGAAACTGTCGAAGCGGCACGGCGCCATGGGCGTCGATGCCTGGCGCGACATGGGCTATCTGCCGGAGACGATGCGCAACTATCTGCTGCGGCTGGGCTGGGCGCACGGCGACGACGAGATCATCTCGACCGAGCAGGCAATCCAGTGGTTCGACCTGCCCGGCATCGGCCGGTCGCCGTCGCGGCTCGACTTCGGCAAGCTGGACAATCTCAACGGCCACTATATCCGCGAGGCCGACGACGCCCGCCTGGCGACGCTGATCACGCCGCGGATCGAGGCCGAGATCGGCCGGCCGCTTACCGCGACGCAAACCGCGCGGCTCGCCGCCGGCATGGGCGGGCTGAAGCCCCGCGCCAAGACGCTGAACGACCTCGCCGCGTCCGCTAAACTCTACGCCCAGGAGCGGCCGATTGAGCCGGACGCAAAAGCCGCTACGTTGCTGACTCCGGCCGCGCTGGAGTTATTGAACGCTTGGTCAGATCGCGCGCAGACCGGCGATTTTTCCGCCGCTGCGCTGGAACAGGCGGCCCGAACCCTGGTTGAAGAGCGGGGCGTCAAGCTGGGTGAATTGGCCCAGCCGTTGCGCGCCGCGCTCACCGGTAGCACAATTTCGCCGCCGATCTTTGAGGTTGCTTCCATCTTTGGACGCAATGAGGTAATTGCCCGCGTGAAAGACCTGCTCCCCGCGTAATAAATGCAAAAGCGTCCGTTGATCTTATGGCAGTGCCCTTGTAGTTTGCTGCACTGCGACAAAAATTGAGATAGCGGACCGTATCTGAGGAAACCATGCCAGAATCCAAAACCGCCAAGCTGACGACACCCGACGGCCAGAACTACGATTTTCCAGTGCTGTCGGGCACCTTGGGGCCGGACGTCATCGATATCCGCAAGCTGTATGACAGCACCGACCATTTCACCTTCGATCCTGGCTACACCTCGACCGGGGCCTGCGAATCCAAGATCACGTATATCGACGGCGACAAGGGCGTGCTGCTCCATGGCGGCTACCCGATCGAGCAGCTGGCTGAGAAAAGCGACTTCATGGATGTCTGCTATCTGCTGCTGAACGGCGAACTGCCGAATGCCGAGCAGAAGGGTGCGTTTCAGAAATCCATCACCCTGCACACAATGGTGCATGAGCAGCTCAGCCACTTCTTCCGGGGTTTCCGCCGCGACGCGCACCCGATGGCGATCATGTGCGGCGTCGTGGGCGCGCTGTCTTCCTTCTATCACGACAGCACTGACATCAATGACCCGCGTCAGCGCGATATCTCCGCGATCCGCCTGATCGCCAAGATGCCGACCATTGCCGCGATGGCCTACAAATATTCGGTCGGCCAGCCGTTCGTATATCCGCGCAACGATCTGCCCTTCGCCGACAACTTCCTGAACATGATGTTCTCGGTGCCGTGCGAAGATTACAAGATCAACCCGGTCCTGGCGAAAGCGATGGACCGCATCTTCATTCTGCACGCCGATCACGAGCAGAACGCCTCGACCTCCACGGTCCGTCTGGCCGGTTCGTCGGGCGCCAATCCTTTCGCCTGCATTGCCGCCGGTATCGCCACACTGTGGGGGCCGGCCCATGGCGGCGCCAACGAGGCTGTGCTGAAGCAGCTGATGGAGATCGGCCACAAGGATAATATTCCGGACGTGATCAGGAAGGCGAAGGACAAGTCGTCGGGCTTCCGCCTGATGGGCTTCGGCCACCGCGTCTATAAGAACTTCGATCCGCGTGCCCAGGTGATGCGCAAGACCTGTCATGAGGTTCTTGGCGCGCTCAATATCCAGGACCCGCTGCTGGATCTGGCGATGGAACTCGAGCGGATCGCGCTGGAAGACGAGTACTTCGTGTCGAAGAAGCTGTACCCGAATGTCGATTTCTATTCGGGCATCATCCTGAAGGCGATGGGCTTCCCCACCTCGATGTTCACCGTGCTGTTCGCCGTCGCGCGCACGGTCGGCTGGATTTCGCAGTGGAACGAGATGATCGAGGATCCGGCCCACAAGATCGGCCGCCCGCGTCAGCTCTATACCGGCCCGGTCCAGCGCGATTTCGTCCCGGTCAACGTCCGCCCGTAAGCACGTTCAGAACGGCGTCCGCCGCTGCTTCGCTGGGGTTCCTACCCTCCGGCGACAGCAGCCGGCGGATTTCTTTTCCGCCCACTAACTGCGCCTGGCGCGCCGCCGGATCGTCCAGCAGGCGCGACATCTCCGCAGCCAGCCTGTCCGGCGTGCAGTCATGCTGCAGCAGTTCCGGCATCAGCGGCCGGTCCAGGATCACATTCGGCAGGCCGATATATGTCCCGACCTGCAGCCGCTTGGCGATGAAATAGCTGATGCGGTTGACCTTGTAGGCGATCACCGCCGGCACGCCCGATAGCGCCAGCTCCAACGTCACCGTTCCCGACTTGGCCAGCGCCGCCTCGGCCGCCGCGAAGGCGTCGAATTTCTCCGTATCACCGGTCAACAGGATCGCCTCCAGGCCTGAACCGGCCAGACCGGCCCGCACCTTGCCGGCCAGATAGTCCGGCGCTGGCACAGCGACCGTGAAGGGCTCCCTGCCCTGCATCAGCCGACGCAGCGCCTCCAGGAACACCGGCAGCAGCCGGTCGATCTCGCCGGCGCGGCTGCCGGGCAGCATGATGATGACCTTGCGGTCCGGCGCCAGCCCATGGCGGACACGGAACGCCGTCGCGTCGCCCTTCCCCGCCGGCCCTTCGATCGCCGGATGGCCGACGAAGCTGCAGGGCAGACCCTCTTTCTCGAAATAGGGCGGCTCGAACGGCAGCAGCGCCAGAAGGTGGGTGAGATACTTGGCGATCTTGGCCGCCCGTTCAGGCTTCCAGGCCCAGACCGAGGGCGCCACATAGTGGATGCGCGGCACGCCGAGTGGCACGGCGCGCTGGGCCACCCTCAGCGTGAAGCCGGGGGAATCGATCGTGATCAGCGCGGCAGGCTTAAGGCGGGCGATATCGGCAACGGTTTCCTCGCCCCGCCGCATCAGCCGCCGCAGCTTCGGCAGGATTTCGGCCAAGCCCATGACCGCAAGCTCGGTCATCGGGAACAGCGGGGCCAACCCCTGCTCGATCATCTTCGGGCCGCCGATGCCGGCAAAACGCACCGCACCGCCGGTCCTACGTTTCAGCGCCGCCATCAGGCTGCCGCCCAGCAAATCGCCCGAGGGCTCGCCGGCGATCAGATAGAGCAGAGGCCCCCGCCCCTCCTCCCCAATCATGATTCGACAGCGATCAGGAACAGTCCGGCGGCATCGGCCGCGGCGATCGTCTCGGCCCGGTCGAGCACGATGGTCGCTGCCGCTTCGATCGCGATGCCGCGTAGGCCGGAGGCCGCCGCCTTGGCGACGGTGGCGGGGCCGATGGTCGGCAGGTCGATGCGGCGGTCCTGCTGCGGCTTGGCCGTCTTGATCAGCACGCCGCCGGCCCCCTCGCGCCTGAGCGGACCGACCCGCTCCAGAAGCGCGTCCGTCCCCTCGATCGCTTCGACGCCCAGCACCAAACCCTGCTGCACCACCACAGCCTGGCCGACATCGGCCGCGCCCAGCGCCTTGGCAACCTTGAGCCCATGGGCGATATCGGCTTCGGCCTGAGCATCCGGCTTGTGTCGTCCAAGAACGCCGGCATCGGTGGTCCCGCCGTCCAGGATGTCGCTGGGGCCGACCACGCGGAAACCTTCCCGCTCCAGTTCGCGACCGATCGCGGCGAGCAGTCCGTCATCGCCCAGCGCGGCGGCGCCGATTCGAGCAAAAAGCTGGACCCCACGCCAATCGAGCCCCAGTTCGGACAGGCTCGGCCGCCGCACGCCGCCGGCCATGACCAGGTCGACGACGCCGGCTTTCTTCATCTCGGCGATGATGCGGCCGGCCTCGCCGATGCGCAGCGCAATATGGGGAAAGCCCACAACGGTGCTCGGGTCGTGCTGACCGGTGAAAGCGACGATGAAAACGGGACGGCCCTGGGCGGCGGCGGCTTCGGCGACGCGGCGTGGGAGAGTACCGCCACCGGCAAGGATGCCGAGCGGCTGACTGCTGCTAATCAGCATTCTGAGCCGGCTGGCACAGCCCGCGGCTCGATTTGGCGCGGGCGAATTCGACGATCTGCCGCACATACTGGTTGGCGGGGAAGGCTCCCGCGGCCTCCTCCATCCGCTCGGCCAGGGTGCCGTTCGGACCGAACATGATCTTATAGGCGCTGCGCACGCCCTGGATGTCCTCGCGCGGCACGCCCCTGCGTTCCATGCCGATCAGGTTAAGCCCGGTCAGCGCGGCGCGGTCGCCGGTGACCATGCCGAAGGGGATGACGTCCTGATCGACGCCGGTCATGCCGCCGACCATGACATGCGGGCCGACGCGGACGAACTGGTGAACCGCCGAGTTGCCGCCGATAATGGCGAAATCGCCCAGGACCACATGCCCGCCCAGCGTGGCGTTGTTGGCCATGATGATGTGGTTGCCCAGGACGCAGTCATGCGCGACATGGGCGCCGACCATGAACAGCCCGTCGTCGCCGACCCGGGTCGCCATGCCGCCGCCTTCCGTGCCGATATTCATCGTCACGTTCTCGCGGATGCGGTTGCGGGCGCCGATCTCCAGCGTGGCCGGCTCGCCTTTGTATTTCAGGTCCTGCGGGATCTGGCCCAACGAGGCGAACGGGAAGACAACCGTGTCGGCACCGATCGTGGTGCGTCCGTCAATCACCACATGGCTTGCCAACCGGACGCGGTCGCCCAGGACCACGTCGGCGCCGATCACGCAATAGGGACCGATGGTTACCCCGTGGCCCAGGCCTGCCTTCGGATGAACGATCGCAGTGGGATGGATCGTGACCGCAATGCCGTTACCAGCGATGTCTGGGGTTTGCGTCAAAGCCGCCGTCTGGGCGCTACTCATCGACGATCATGGCGGTATAGGTCGCCTCGGCGCAGACCACGCCGTTGACCTTTGCCTCGCCCTTGAACTTCCAGACATTGCCGCGCTTGTGGATGCGCTCCACATGGACCCGCAACTGATCCCCCGGCACGACCATCTTGCGGAAGCGGGCGTTCTCGACCGACATGAAATAGACGAGGCTGCCCTCGACCCGCTCGCCGATCGTATAGACGACCAAGGTCGCCGCTGTCTGCGCCATCGCCTCGATGATCAGGACGCCCGGCATGATCGGCCGCTCAGGGAAATGCCCCTGGAAAAACGGCTCGTTGGCGGTGACGTTCTTGATCCCGACCGCGCTGTGGTCGATCACGATCTCCTCAAGGCGGTCGATCATCAGTATCGGATACCGATGCGGCAGCATCTTGAGAATCTGGTCGATCCCCAGCGTCGTCGGCCTCTGCTGCGTTTGCTGATGCGAATCCATCACGCGTCTACGCTATCTCAAAACCGATCGAAGCTTATTTCTTTTTTCCCGGCGCCTTGTCGGCCGCAGGGGTCGCAATCGGCCCACCGGCAGGAGCCTGGCTCGCCGAGGCCGAACCGGGCGCCGGTATGGTGACCGCCACCGTCGGCAGCTTGGTGTTCAAGCGCTGAATGACATCGTCGGTGATGTCCATGTTCTTGTCGGCCATCGCGATCACGGCCTGCTTGTTGACCACCATGCCGATCCGGCGCTCGGCCGCGATCTGCTGGACGATGTCGCGCATATTGTCGCCGACGACATTGACCGCGTCGCCCTCGCCGCGCTGGAACGCCTCCTGAAGACCCTGCACGACGCGCTGGGCATCGGCCTGCTTGCGCTGCAGGCCCTGCTGCTGTTCGTTCGCGTTCTCGGGCGACAGCACGGAGCGCTGCCGCAGGAACTGGTTCTGGGCGTTCTTCAGCTCATCGTCCATGCGCGTGATCTGATCGCGGATCTTGCGGCGCTCGGTCTCCAGCTGGGACTGGATGCTCTTGCCGGCGGCCGATTCGACCAGGATGCGCTGCATGTCGACGATGGCGACGGTCGGCGGGGCGAGCGCCGGACCGGCCGCTACCGGAGCCGCGGGGGCGGCGGGCGCGGCCGCCGGGGTCTGGGCCATGACGCCCGGCAGAACCATCAAGGCGCCAAACAGCGCTAACCCGAAAACAAACCTGTCACGAAACATGAAGCCAAACCTTCTAGAAATGAGATCCGAAATTAAAGTTCAAAACCTGTCCCTTGTCCAAAGTACCCTTCAGGTAGGGATAGGCGATATTGACGCGAACCAAGCCGAAAGGCGACTTCCACGATACGCCGATGCCCGCCGCAGACTTGAGGGAGAAATCCTCGAAGATCGGCGCCGGCGTAATCGTCGCCCCGTTAAAGACGAACGGCTTCGTGTTCTCGTGAATGCCGCCCAGCGCGCCGAAGTCGTTGAAGAGATAGGCCTTGATTCCATATTCCTGCGGCAGTCCCAGCGGCACGCTCGTCTCGAGCGAACCGGCATAGTAGTACTCGCCGCCCAGCGGATCGTGGGTAACGGTATCGCGCGGGCCGACACCCGCGACGCGGAAACCGCGCAGATTATCGCCGCCGAGGAAGAATCGGCTCTCGATATTGACCCTCTCGCCGATGCCGATCACATCGCCGCCCTCGATACGGGCGTTCAGGATCCAGCCGTCCGCTATGGGGTAATAATACCCGGCCTTGGCCACAGTCTGCAGGAAGTGGTTGGTGCCGCCCAGACCAGCGAGCGTCGTCTGCAGGCTGAGGATGTAGCCCTTGGTGGTGTCGACGCGGGCATCGCGGTGGTCATAGACCAGCGCCTGGGCGATGGATGAGGTGAAGCGCAGCCCCTGCTCTTCCAAGATATACGGAGAAACCTGGAAGCCGACGCAGCCGAACTGTTCGAGGCCGAAGCCGCAGCCGCCGATATTGGTCAGCTGGTTGGCGGTGAAGCTGTAGGTCAGCGTCTGGCGCAGGTTTTCCGACAAGGCATAACCGGCGCGGAAGTCGAAGCCGGTGCGCTCCTGGTCGTACGAATAGTTCTGCGTGTAGTTGCTGACGGTCCGGATGATATCGAAGCCGGCGGCGATGTCGCGGCCCAGCAGGTAAGGCTGGGTGTAGCTGATATTCAGCTGCTGGTAGAAGCTGGATATCTCGGCGCCGAACTGCAGGTCCTTGCCTTCGCCGAACAGGTTGCGCTGGCGGATATTGAACTGGGCGAATGCGCCGTCGAGGCCCGAATAGCCGGCGCCGACCGAGACTTCGCCGGTGCTCTTCTCGGTCACCTTCACGTCGACGATGGTCTTGTCGGGCTCGGAGCCCGGCGTGTTGGTGACGCTGACCTTGTCGAAATAGTCGAGGTCCTTCAGGTTCTGCTCGGATTTCTTGAGCAGGTCCTGGTTGAAGGCGTCGCCCTCGGCCAGCCGCATCTCGCGGCGGATGACCTCGTCGATCGTGGTCTCGTTGCCGGAGACATTGATCCGCTCGACGAAGATCCGCGGGCCTTCGCTGACGTCATAGACGATGTCGACAGTGTGGGTGTCGCGGTTCTTGGTGAATTCCGGCCGCACGTCGACGAAGGCAAAATGCTGCTGCGTCACCGCCGCGCTGAGCGCGGTGACCGTGTCCTCGATCTTCTGGGCGTTATAGACGTCGCCCTCGTGGGTCAGCAGGTAATCGTTCAGGGTCGAGACATCCAACCCCTTCAGCTCACCGCGGATCTCGATCTTGCCGAAATTGAACTTCTCGCCCTCGTCGATGGTGAAGGTGATGAAGAAGTCCTGGCGGTTCGGGGTCAGTTCGGCGACCGCCGAAACGGTGCGGAAATCGGCATAACCGTTCGACAGATAGAAACGGCGCAGCAATTCCTTGTCGTATTGCAGCCGGTCCGGGTCGTAGCTGTCGTTCGAGGTCAGAAAGCGCCACCAGATCGCTTCCTTGGTCAGGATCGCGTCGCGCAGGTTGTCGCCGTCGAAAGCGTGGTTGCCGACGAAGTTGATGCGGCTGACTGGGGTACGCGGCCCCTCGTCGATCTCGAACACGAGGTCGACGCGGTTCTGGTCGAGGACGACGACCTTGGGCTCGACGCGGGCGGAATAACGGCCGGCGCGGCGATAGAGCTCAAGGATGCGGTCGACGTCGGCCTGAACGCGGGTGCGGGTATAGACCGTGCGCGGCTTGATCTGGATTTCGTCGGTCAGCTTGTCGGATTCGAGCTTCTTATTGCCCTCGAACGCGATCCTGTTGACGATCGGGTTTTCCGCCACCAGCACAACGAGCACATTGCCGTCGCGGCGAAAGGTGACGTCGGCGAACAGGCCGGTCTGGAACAGATTCTTGAGCGATACGTCTTCCTGGGCCGCATCGAACGGATCGCCGGGCTTGACGGTCATATAGGACAGGACCGTCCCCGCTTCGATGCGCTGGGTACCCTCGACTCGGATGTCGGAAATGACGCCGCCCTGAGGCTGCGCCATCGCGATGACGGGCACGAGCAGCGCTAACACCGGCACGGCGTAGGGCGCGGTATGAGCAGCCGTCATGAGCAGCGGTGCAACCCACCGGTTCATTTGTCTATATCAACCTTAGGATCAGGTTCCGGAAGAAAGGTGAAACAGCCTCGATAGGTCATGCCACATGACGAAGACGAAAAATGACACGATCAATGCGAAGCCAACACGAAAACCGAAAGCTAGCGTGCGCTCGCTTATCGGACGCCGACTCACCGCCTCGATTGCATAGAACAGCAGATGCCCGCCGTCCAGCACTGGAATGGGAAAAAGATTGATTAAACCCAAGCTGATCGACAGCAGGGCGATCAAATGGATCAGAGGAATAATACCTTGATCGGAAACCTTGCCGATAACCTGGCCAATGCCGATCGGCCCGCTGAGGTCGTCGGCGCTGCGGCGGCCGATGATCATCTGGCCGATGGTCGACAGCGAGGACGCCGTGATGTTCCAGGTTTCGCGCGTCGCCTGCCAGACCGCGGTCAGCGGATCCTCATGGCGCATGTGGAAATCGCTGGATGGCAGCATGCCGAGCCGCCCGACCTTGCTCTTGTTGCCGAGGATGTCTTCTTCCTCGACCACCTGCGGCGTGGCCGTCAACGTCACGGGCTCGCCCTTGCGCAGCAGCTCCATCGTGATCGGGTCGCCGGTATTGGCGAGCACGATCTGGCGCAGGTCCTCGAAGCGCTGCACCGACTGTCCGTCGACGCTTTGGACCACGTCGCCATCCTGCAGGCCCGCCTTCTCCGCCGCCGAGCCGGCCTGCACGCTGCCGATGATCGGCGGCGTGAAGGGCTGGCCGATGGTCGCGAACAATCCTGTCATGACCACAATGGCGAAGAGGAAATTGGCCATCGGCCCGGCCGCGACGATCAGCGACTTCTGCCACAGCTTCTTATGGGTGAAGGAAACGCGGCGCGCCTCGGCATCCATCTGGGCCGACAGCTCCAGGTCGGGCCGGCTCGAGGCGTCGGCGTCGCCGAACATCTTGACGAAGCCGCCGATCGGCAGCCAGGCGACGCGCCAGCGCGTGCCGGTCTTGTCGGTCCAGCCGAACAGCTCGCCGCCGAAGCCGATGGAGAAGGCCTCGATCTTCACGCCGCAACGGCGCGCAACCCAGAAATGGCCGAATTCATGAACGAAAACCAGGATGGACAGAGCGACGATGTAAATCGGCCCAGCATGGATCAGCCAATGGAGGAAGCCATGCAGCGAGGCAATCACATGCGCCATCGTTCGTCCTTACAAACCAGTGCTGAGGGAGCGGCGCGTCAGGCGCGATCCAATGAAGTCTTCGGCATAAAGCCGTGCCTCATTGTCAACGGCAACGACGTCATCGATTGAGCCGGGCACTGAACTCGGGAGCGTATCGAGTGCGCTTTCCACCACCCGCTCAATATCGAGAAAACCAATCCGACCCGCTAGGAAACTGGCGACCGCGGTCTCGTTGGCCGCATTCAGAATTGTAGGGGCGTCACCCCCCTTTTGCAAGGCGTGTCTGGCGAGCGCCAGGGCCGGGAAGCGGACAGGATCGGCCGGTTCGAAGGTCAGCTGGCCGATCTTGGCGAGGTCCAGGCTGTCGGCCACGACCGGCATGCGGTCGGGATAGGCCATGGCGACAGCGATGGGCGTGCGCATGTCCGGCGTGCCCAACTGGGCCAGCGTCGAGCCGTCATGATACTCGACCATCGAGTGGATCACCGACTGCGGATGGACGACGACATCGATCTGGGTCTCGGGCAGGCCGAACAGGAAATGGGCTTCGATGATCTCGAGCCCCTTATTCATCATCGTCGCGCTGTCGATCGAGATCTTGGATCCCATCGACCAGACCGGATGCGCCACCGCCTGGGCGATCGAGGCGCCCTCCATGCGGGCGCGCGGCCAGGTGCGGAACGGGCCGCCCGACGCGGTCAGGATGATCTTGACCACCGCGC
>Ga0268266_10000348_pt1 | contig 72116 bp, 53 predicted proteins | sample KBSS13metaG_FD_190356 | JGI IMG/M metagenome (GOLD analysis project Ga0268266, IMG submission 190356) | Switchgrass rhizosphere microbial communities from Kellogg Biological Station, Michigan, USA - KBS S1-3 metaG (SPAdes) (version 2) | ecosystem: Host-associated > Plants > Roots > Rhizosphere...
TCGCGGGCGGCCTCCCAGCCCCGCGCCGCGAAAGCCTTCTCCACCTCGGAGACCGCCCGCGAGAGGTCCTTGAGGTGGTCGCACGTCTTCTGTTTGGCGGCCTCGCAGGTGCAGGACCGCAGCGGCTTGCCGCTCCCCGGCACCACCGCCACGTAGATCGCCGTATGTTTCTCGCCGGGCCGCTCCGGCACCAGGCCGATTCCCGTTCGATGGAATTCCAGATTCGTGAAGGCGGACATCTTTTCTCCCCGGACGCTACGAGTCTCCCGGTTCCTTTCGGGAGCGGGGGATTGTAGCGGAGGATGGGGCGGGCGAGGAGAGGCCCGTGGTGATGCCGATGAGGAACGCTCGTGGCCTGCGACCTCACCCTCGGTCCCTCTCCTGAAGGAGAGGGAGGGCCTGACGGGCAATACGCCTCGCAGTCGTCCCCCTTCTCCTTCAGGAGAAGGGGATAGGGGATGAGGTCGCAGGCCGCGGACGCCAATCAGCAGGCACCCTCAAAACCCCATCACCGCCCGCACCCCATCCGCCAGATTCCGGTTCGAGGAGATCGCCGCGTCTTTCCATCCGGACACCAGCGGCGCGCCGTTGCGGGTCCGGAAGACGCCCCCCGCCGCTTCCAGGATCGGCTTCAGGGCGGCCACGTCGTGGAGCGCGACCTCGCCTTCCACCATGGCGTCGCAGCGCCCTTCGGCGACCAGGATGTGCCCCCACCAGTCGCCGAAGCCGCGGGTGCGGTTGGCGCGGGCGACGAGGTCCGAGAAGGCCGGCCAGAGACCGTTCCGCTGGAAGAGGTTGAGGCCGCCGTGGACCACGAAGGCTTTTTCCACCTCCGCGGTCTCGCTCACCCGCAGTTGTCTCTGCCGGCAGGTTTCCAGCCGGGTGCCGGTGCCCCCCCAGGCGCCCTCGCCGCGGGCTCCCCACCAGGTCTCGCCCAGGGCCGCGCTCTCCCCCCCGGGCTGCCCGGCGGACAGCCCCGATCCCGGCCCCAGCGCCGGCGCATGGACGACGCCGAGGACGAGCTCGCCGCCCAGCTCGAGCCCGATCAGGGTGGCGAAGAACGGCAGCCCGGCCACGAAGTTCTTGGTGGCGTCGAGGGGATCGATGATCCAGCGATCGCGCTCATCCCCCTCCTGGCCGAATTCTTCGCCGAGCAGCCCGAGATCGGGGGTGGCGCGGTGGAGCGTCTCGCGGATCGCCTCCTCGGAGCCGCGGTCCGCCGCGGTCACCGGCGAGGCGTCCCCCTTGAGCTCCACCTTCAACGCCGTCGAGCGGAAGTGCTCGCGGTGGATCGCCCCCGCCCGGCGGCAGGCGGCGAGGGCGGCTTCGAGATAATGCTCGTCCATGACGCCGGGGAGTCTACCCGACGGGTTGCTTCAGGGCCCCAAATTGGCCGAGATACCTCTGCACCTCGGCCCGCACATCCGCCGGCGGCTCGGAGCACCCCTTGCCGTGGAGAACCACGGCGAGGAAGCCGCGCAGCAGGCCGGCATCGGCCGCTTTCTGGAGCGCCGCTTTCAAAGAAGGCGCGGCGGCGAGAGCGCGCTCCAGCGTGATCCCCTCCCAGCCGGCGCGCGCGATTTCGACACACAGGCTCTTCGCCTCCGTCTCGGAAGGCAGGGCTGCCATGTCCTTGATGACCGGGCTGTCCAAGGCCCACGCCACCGACTGCTGGCCACTCTCGTTGCCGCCCACGTTGACGCGGTCCGTGAGCACTCCGGGCGCGGTCTGCAGAACCGCCCAGGGATCCCGCGCGGTGGGGATCTTCGACAATTCGTCCAGCGAGACGGTGCAGCCCGTGCTGATCCGGCGTTCGTCGAGGAGCGGGGACTCGGCCCGCGGCGGATTGACCGGCACGACCCGCCGGACCGGCTTGACGCCTCTGGGCGCGGTCGCCTGCTCGTCCACGGCCACCAGGCTGGTGTAGTCGGTGACCAGATGATGCCGCAGCCCGAGCTCGACGATGGCCCGGCGCACCTCTCCGGCGTCGGCCCCCTCCTGGAGGCTGTCGGTCAGGCCCTGGATCTTCCGCCGCGCCCAGAGCTTGTCGATGCCGGCCCCCTTCAGCTTGCCGGCCTTGGGGAACGAATCCTCCCAGGTGTCGCCGCCCCGGGACCCGGAGACGCTCACCGGGCCGCCGGCGTCCCGCGAGCGCGCGGTGAGCACCAGAGGCTCGCCGAGATAGAGGTCCGGCGCGCGCGCCGGCCAGGCTTCGGCCGACGGATCGCTCCATCTCACCTCGATCCCCTGGAGCATGGGCGCGTCGAGCTGGGCGAACAGCGCCGCCATCGCCGGCGCCACGTTCCCGATATCGGCGATCTGGGTGAACGATCCTCGGCCGAGCGCGGCCAGCCGGCGCAGGAGCGAGGCGTTGGGAGCCGGGCCGATCGCCACCGGGAAGAGCCGGCGGACGCCAAGATTCCCCCTCAGGAACGAGACGGCCTGCGCCTCATCGCTGAGCTGCCCGTCGGTGGCGAAGATCACCTGCGGCACGAGACCGCCCGGAGCCGGGTTCCGGAAGGCGATCTGGAGCGCCGGATTCAAATAGGTGCCGCCGTTCGCGTTCAGGCCGGAGACGAAGGCCCGAGCCTTTTCGAGGGCGCCGCGGCTCGCCGGAACGCTGTCCGGAAACACCGAGCTGGCGCCGTCGCTGAACCGGATGACGTTGAAACGATCGGTGGGCTGGAGCTTGCCGAGAGCGAGCAGAAGCGCCTCGCGAGCTTGCACGATCGAGGACCCCGACATCGAGCCGGAGGTGTCGATGATGAAGATCGTCTCGCGCGGCAGCCGCGACGCGGCGGCTTCCGGCGCGTCGGGCGGCATCACCATCAGCAGGTCGTACCGCTCGCCGTCCACCTCTTCGGAGTAGAAGACCCCGCGCGGCTCGCTCCCCACGGCGGGCGCCCACTCCAGGACGAAGTCGGAATCGGCCGGCTCCACCCCTTTCTTGAGGTCCACCGCGTAGCGGAATTCCTTTCCTTTGGCGACGGTGACCGCATGGCTCGGGCTCGCTACCCTGGCGAGCGGGAATCCGGGATTCAGATCGGCATGGAAAGCGAAGGGATTGATCGGCGGAGCGCCCCGCCGGCGCACCGGCGGCAGCACGGCCTGGCGCCCCTCCAAGCGCGGCGCGACGACCATCGGGAACCGCAGGCTGAAATGGTCCCGGTCCCAGCGCACGACCTGCTGCATCTCGATCGCGACCTCCACCGTCTCGCCGGGCCCGATGTTGGCAATGGCGGTGGTGAAGACGTCGGGGCGCTGCTGCTCGATCAGGCTGGCTTTCACGCCCTGCTGCTTCGCGGCCTCGTAGGTCCGGCGCGCCTCGCCCTTCTCCTGAATGACGCCCTGGACCGTGCGATCCCCGACTTTCATCCGCAGCGTGTCGACCGCCGCGTCCTCGGGCAATGGAAAGATATAGATCCCTTCCACCCAGTCCTTCGCCGGATTGGTAAAGATCTGCGTCACCTTGGTGCGCGCGATGATGCCGGTCATCCGCACCTCGACCGTGGCGCCGAGAACGGGCGCCGGCACGCGCGTGCTCCCATCCTTGCCGGCGAGGAACAATCCCTGGCCCGGCCGGTCCGATCCCCAGGCCAGACTGCTTCCAATCAGAAAGAAAAGACAGAGCGCTGCCGTTCGAAAAGAATTCGATCGCATCTCAAACCTCCCAGAGTTGTGGACCGTCCTCCCGGGAAGACGGTTCCGCTTGGCGCTGCCCTGGTATAGCGCAAGGGTGATGCCAGGACGGATCTGGATCGATAAAACCCTTATGAATCAGGGTTTCGATCTTGAGAGGCGATGGTGAAACTTCTGGATGATCCAAGCGAATGGATCACCGCCGTCCAACCGTTTGACGGCGCGGGAATCTGAAGTGAAAATCCGAGCGGTTCGTCCCATGGCGAGGACGGGTGCGTCCTCGCCGTCCGCAGCCATTCCCTTCACCAATGCAGCCACATGGAGTGGAACCGAAGGGTGTAGCGCTGAGCCTCGGCCCGTACGTAGTCTGGTGGCTCGGAGCACCCCTTGTCCTTGAGAACCACTGCCAGGAGGCCGCGCAGCAGGCCGGCACGGGTGGCTTGCCGGAGCTCTTTCGACAGGGAAGGCGCGAGGCTGAGAGCCCGCTCCAGCGTGATCCCCGCCCAGCCGGAGCGCGCGATCTCAGCGCAGAGGCTCTTCGCCTCCGCCGCGGTAACCTGGTCGCCGACGAGGCTTGGGCCTGCGTATCGAGATCGCTGGCCGGTCTCGATCTGCCTCGTATTGACGCAGTCCTCGACAACCAGCGGCTGGTCGCCGACGAAGCTTGGGCCTGGCGGATCGACCGGCACGGCCGGGGGCGCCGGCTGGCCGCCCGCGGACGCGATCGCAGCCTCGTCCACGGCCACCAGGCGTGTGTGATCCGTGACCAGGTGATAACGCCGCCCGAGCTCGACGATGGCCTGGCGCACCTCGCGGGGATTGGCCCCCTGGTACCAGCTGTCCATCAGGCTTTTGATCTTCCGTCGCGCCCAGAGCTTGTCGATGCCGACCCCCTTCAGTTTGCCGGCTCTGGGGAACGAATTCCGCCAGGCGCTGCCGCCCCGCAGAGCGGAGACGCTCACCGGGCCGCCAGCGACCCGCGAGCGTGCGGTGATCACCAACGGCTCGCCGAGATAGAGGTCTGGAATGCGCTCCGGCCAGACCTCCGCCGACGGATCGTTCCACCGCACCTCGATCCGCTGAAGCATGGGCGCGCCGAGATGGGAAAACAGCACCGCGAGCGCCGGCGCCAACCGACCGGTATCGACGATCCGGCTGCACGATCCACGGCCGAACTCGGCCAGCCGGCGCAGGAACGCGGCATCGGGAACCGGGCCGATCGCCACCGGAAAGAGCCGGCGGCTCCCCAGATTCGCATCCAGGAACTGGACGACCTGCGCCTGATCGTCGACCGACCCGTCGGTAGCGAAGATCACCTGCGACACGAGACCGCCCGGAGCCGGGCTTCGGAAGGCGATCTGGAGCGCCGGCAGCATCCGGGTGCCGCCATCCGCGTTCAGGCCGGAAATGAAGCCGCGGGCCTTTTCGATCGCCCCGGGACTCGCCGGAACGGCCTCCGTGAAAACCGAGCTGGCCGTGGAGCTGAACCGGATGACGTTGAACCGGTCCGTGGGCTGGAGCTTGCCCAGAGCGAACAGGAGCGCCTCGCGAGCCTGTTCCAGCGCGGTCCCGGACATCGAGTCGGAGGTGTCGATGATGAAGAGGGTCTCCCGCGGCAGCCGCGCCGCGTCGGCCTTCGGCGCGTTCGGCGGCATGACCATCAGAAGGTCGTACCGCTCGCCGTCCACCTCTTCGGAATAGAAGACCCCGCGCGGCTCGCGGCCCGCGACGGGCGCCCACTCCAGGACGAAGTCGGAATCGGCGGGCTCCACCCCTTTCTTCAGGTCCACCGCATAGTGAAGGTTTTTCCCCTTCGCGACGGTGATCGCGTGGCTCAGGCTCTCCAGCCTGGCAAGCGGGAATCCGGGGTTGAGATCGGCATGGAAAGCGAGGGGATTGATCGGCGGCGCGGCCACCATCGGGAACCGCAGGCTGAAGTGGTCCCGCTCCCAGCGCACCACCTGCTGCAGCTCGATCGTGACCTCCACCGTCTCTCCGGGTCCAATGTTGGCCACCGCGGTGGTGAAAACGTACGGCGGCGGCGGCTCGAACAGGCTGGCGTCCCCGCTCGCCCCCGTTGTGATCTCGAAGACATCCGGCGCCTCGGCCTTCTCCTGGATGATGCCCTGGATGGTGCGGTCCCCGACTTTCATTCGCAGCGTGTCGACCCCCGCGTCCTCGGATAACGGAAAGACATAGGTCCCCTCCACCGAGCCCTTCGCCGGATTGGTGAAGATCTGCGTGACCCGGGTCCGCGCGATGACGCCGGTCATCCGCACCTCGACCCTGGCGCTGAGGACGGGCGCCGGCACGCGCGCGGTCCCATCCCTGCCGGCGACGAACAATCCCCGGCCCGGCCAGTCCTCTCCCCAGGCCAGGCCGCTGCCGATCAGAAGGAACAGACCGAGCGCCGCGATTCGAAAAGAATTCGGTCGCATCTCAACCCTCCCCAGAGTGGTGGACTGTCCTCCCGGAAAGACAGTTCCGCAAACATTATGAATCAGGGTTTCGATCGCGAGGCTGCTCACCCGGAAACCTCGATCCCCATCGCCCGCAGCGGCCCGGCCAGATCCTCCGGCACCGGGGCCGCGATCCGCAGCCTCTCCCCGGTTTCCGGATGGTCGAACGCCAGCTCCAGGGCGTGCAGGGCTAGGCGGTGGAGCCCGAAGCGTTCGCGGAAGAGGCGGTTGTGCTCCCCCTTGCCGTAGCGCACGTCGCCGATCAGCGGATGGCTGATGTGCTTGAAGTGGCGGCGGATCTGGTGGCGGCGTCCGGTCCGCGGCCGGGCCTCGACCAGGGCGTAGCGCTCGAAGACGGCGAGGCGGCGGAATTCGGTCACCGCCGGCACCCGCGGGCCGTCGACGTCGCGGGGGACCGGATGATCGATCACCCCCGCCTCCGGCGGGATGCCGCGCACCAGGGCGAGGTAGCGCTTCTCCACCGCGCCCGCCTCGAACCGCTCCTGCATCCGGCGGACGGTTCCGGGCTCGAAGGCGAAGAGCAGGACGCCGCTGGTCGCGCGGTCGAGCCGGTGGACGGCGTGGACGCGGCGGCCGGCCCGGTCGCGGGCGAGTTGCAGCGCGAAGACCCTATCCCGGGCCGCTCCCCGCTCCAGACCCCGATGGACGGCCAGGCCCGCCGGCTTGCCGACGGCGAGCAGGAAGCCGTCCTGATAAAGGGGGGGCAGGTCCGGGGGAGGCGGCATGTCGGTCACGGCTTTGCGCCAGCATACCGAAATCGAGCCCGGACCCGGTTAGAATGCCGTCAAATGACGCACTTCAAATCCGACGCCTCGACAGTTGGGCTGTCGGGAACCGGCCGGCTGCGCGCCATCCCGAGGGGAAAATCCAGCCCCGCTTCGATCCCGACGCTCACTCTGCTCCATCACCCGGATCTGCGCCGGGTCGGCGAGCGCGCCCTGCTGAGCGAGCTGGCGCTCGGCCGGGAGGCGCGGCTCGGCCGGCACGAGCCGGAGTTCTCGAAGCCGGAATCGGCCCTGGGCGAGCCGCTGAACGACCGCCACATCAGCCGCCAGCCCCTGCAACTGCAACCGGACCCCCGGGGCGGGATCGTCCTCGCCGCCGGCGAGAGCCGGACGCGCGTGGTGGTGGACGGCGCCCTTCTCGCGGGCGAGCTCGCGATCCCGGCCGCCGACCTCACCCGCGGCGTCGTGCTCGAGCTGGCGGACCGGGTCGTCCTGCTCCTCCACGTCCTCGATCATCTGACGTCGCCCACGGCGAAACGGTTCGGGCTGGAGGGGGACAGCAGCGGCATCGCCCGGGTGCGGGACGAGATCGCCGGCGTGGCCGACCTCGAGGTCGGCGTCCTGCTGCGCGGCGAGACGGGGACCGGCAAGGAGCTCGCCGCCCGCGCGCTGCACGACGCCAGCCGCCGGCGCAACGGACCGTTCATCGCGGTCAACCTCGGCGCCATCCCGCCGACGCTGGTGGCCTCGGAGCTCTTCGGCGCCGCCCGCGGAGCCTACACCGGCTCCGTGCAGCAGCAGGAAGGGTATTTCCGCAGGGCGCACGGCGGCACCCTGCTCCTCGACGAGATCGGCGAGGCGACCCCCGAGGTGCAGGTGATGCTGCTGCGCACGCTGGAGACCGGCGAGGTCCATCCGGTCGGCACCCAGAGCCCGCAGCGGGTGGACGTGCGCGTGCTCGCCGCCACCGACGCCGACCTCGAGGCGCGGGCGGCCGCGGGGGAGTTCCGCGCTCCCCTCCTCCACCGCCTGGCCGGCTACGAGATCTGGCTGCCGCCGCTGCGCGAGCGGCGCGACGACGTCGGACGCCTGCTGATCCACTTCCTGCGGCGGGAGCTCGCCCCGCTCGGCGAGGCGCACCGGCTGGACCCCGGCGCTCCCGACACCCCTCCCTGGCTGCCGCCGGGCCTGGTCGCCCGGCTCGCCCGCTACGACTGGCCGGGCAACGTCCGCCAGCTCCGCAACGTGGCCCGCCAGATCGCCATCGGCAGCCGCGGGCAGCCGCGGGCGGAGATCGGCCCCGCCGTCGAGCGGCTGCTGCGCGCGTCGCCGTCGTCGACCCGGCCGGTGATGATCGGGCCCAATCCAGCGGCGGCCGATCCGGCGGCTTCAGCCGTCCATGCCGACCGCCGCCGGCCCTCGGAGGTCCCCGAGGAGGAGCTGATCGCGGCGCTGCGGGCCAGCCGCTGGGATCTCCAGGCCGCGGCCGAGCAGCTCCGCATCTCGCGCCCCTCGCTCTACGCGCTGGTCGAGGCGAACCCGCGCCTGCGCAAGGCCGGCGACCTCTCCGCCGAGGAGATCGCCCGCTGCTGGGAGGAGTGCGAGGGGGACGTGGAAGCCATGGTGGACCGCCTGGAGGTTTCACGGAAAGCCCTGGCCCGCCGCCTCCGGGAGCTGAAGCTCACCTGACCGGAAGCCCGCCATGCCCGAGTCGCTCGGAAAGATCGGCCCCTACGAGCTCCTGAGGCGCCTCGGGGCGGGCGGCATGGGGGAGGTCTTCCTCGCCTATGACGAGCGCCTCGACCGTCAGGTCGCCATCAAGCGGATCCGTTCCGACAAGGACGCCACCTCCGAGCGCCGGGAGCGCTTCCGCCGCGAGGCCCGGGTCGCCGCCCGGCTGAACCACCCGGCGATCGTGCAGATCTACGACGTCCTCGCCGAGGGGGACGTCGATTCGATCGTGATGGAGGCGGTGGAGGGGAAGGACCTGCGGACCCTGATCGCCGGCCGCCCGCTGCCGCTGGAGGCGGCCGCCGTGATCGCCAGGGACGTCGCCGACGGGCTCGCGGAAGCCCACCGCCAGGGGATCGTCCACCGCGATCTCAAGAGCGAGAACGTCCTGGTCACCCCCGCGGGGCGCGCCAAGATCACCGACTTCGGGATCGCCAAGCGCCTGCTGGCGGAAACAACGGCGGGAGACACCGAGGATTCGCTCACCGCGGCCGGGCACGTGATGGGGACCTACCGCGCGATGTCCCCCGAGCAGGCGCGGGGGGAGGAGGTCGATCACCGGTCGGACCTCTTCTCCTTCGGCATCCTGCTCTACGAGATGCTGACGGGGAGATCCCCCTTCGCGGCCGAGAACGAGCTGGCGATGCTGAACCGGATCGTCCACGACCGGCAGACGCCGGTGCGGGAGGTCAATCCGGCGGTGCCCGAGGAGCTCTCCCGGCTGGTGGACCACCTCCTGGAAAAGGACCCACGGCTGCGGCCGCGCAGCGCCGGGGAGCTCGGGCGGGAGCTGGCGCCGATGGCCACCGCGACGGCGACCCTCACGGGAACCCTGGCCTGGGTGCCCACGGGGACGGCGGTCGAGGCCGCCTCGCGGCAGGGGAGCTCCGGACCCTCGTTCGACAGCCGGATCACGGGACGGCGCTCGCCGATGCGGACCGCCGCCTGGATCGGCCTGGCGATGCTCGTGGCGCTGGGGATCCCGGGCGCGTGGGTCGCCCTTCGCCCTGCCCCGGAGCCGCTGTACGTGGCGGTGCTGAAGCCCGAGGTCCACGGCACGCCCGGGATGGCCACCGATCTCGACCTGCTCTCCTCCGACCTGCGCATCGCCTCGGTCCGCGGGCTCCTGGCCCTGGAGGGGGTCTCGCCCAAGAGCCTGGAGGAGACGGACGCGGTCCCCGGCCTCCCCGCGGCCGTCGCCAGGGCCGTCTCCGCGGACGAGGTGGTGAGCACGAAGCTGGATTGCCGGCCCGTCGACTGCCGCGTCTCGCTGAGCCGCACCCGGGGGCGGGACGGGACGGTCCTCTGGGCGGAGCACTTCGACATCCCGGCCGACGACCTCGGGGTCGCGGCGGGCGCGATGGGAACGCAGATCCGGCAGGCCTACTCCGACCGCTCGCCGCGCCCGGGCGCCTTCGTCAGCGAGGCCAGCGACCGGGAGCTGCGGGAGCTCCTGACCCTGCGCCGCCGCTTCGAGTCGCGCCAGGAGGCCTCCCTGGACGACATCCTCCAGCGGCTGAAGGCGCTGCGCGAGCGGGCGCCCCGCTTCCTCGAGGTCTATCTCTTGGAGATCGAGGTCGCGCGCTTCCAGCACTTCTTCTCGCGCCAGCCGGAGGTCCTGCGCCGGGCCTTCGCGGTGGCCGGCGAGGCGCGGAAGATGGCGCCCGAGGACCGCCGGGTGCTCCGCGCGCTCTTCTACACGGCGCTCGAAGGGGGGGACCTCCCCAGGGCCGAAGAGGCCCTGAGCCGGTTCGAGCGCGTCGATCCCGGCGACGTCGCTATCCTCGAGCTCCGCTCCGGCCTCCTGCTCGCCCGCGGCCAGACCCGCGAAGCCATCGCCCTGATGCGGACGGAGGTCGGCCGCCAGCCCGCCTTCAAGCGGCTGGTGACCCTGGGGGTCACCGAGTTCCAGCAGGGGGAGATCGCCGCCGGCCGGCAGCACCTGGAGGAGAGCCTGCGGCGGGCCCCGGGCAATGCCGACGCCCTCTCCGCCCTGGGCCAGCTGGAGCTGCAGAGCGGAGATCCCGGGCGCGCCCTGGAGCTCTACCGGACCCTCGTGCGGCGCTCGCCAGGGTTCGCGGAGGTCTCCAACCTCGGCCTCGCCGAGCTCCTCGCCGGCCGCTACGCCGAGGCCGCGGAGGCCTTCGAGCGGGTGGCCGCGGAGAAGCCCCGGAACCCCTTCGTCGCCCTCAATCTGGCCGACACCTACCTGCTGATGGGGAGGAAGGCGGAGGCGGAGGCGCTCTACCGCAAGGTCCTGGTGCTGATCGCCCAGGACGGCAACGCCGCCGGCACGCAATTCCTTACCGTCAAGGCGCAGGCCCTGGCCCACCTGGGCCAGGGCGTGGAAGCGGTCACCGCCCTTCGCGAGGCGCTCCGCCTGGCTCCCGAGAGCGGCGCCCCGGCCTTCGAGGCCGCCGTCGTCTACGCCCTGCTCGGCGAGGAGACCTCGGCCATCGCCAGCTCCGAAACCGCGCTCAAAAACGGCTGCGGAGCGAGCTGGTTCACCCTCCCCTGGTTCGACGGCCTGCGCGCCAACCCGCGGTTCCAGGAAGTTCTCGCGCGGTACCCTCGAAAGCCCGGGGCGTCACCGCGCTAGCGCGCCCACCAGCTCGTGCCGCGGCTCGCACTCGTAATCGATTCCGCCGCTGCCACCCTGGTTGATAGGATTGTTGATGATGGTGGGATCGATAATCTTTCGAAGCCCGTTCACCGGATCCGAGACGATGAAATCGAAAGAAGCGGTGGCCCCGCCGCTGGTCGCCAGATGATTGTCGTAAATCCAGGCGGTCAATCCGTCCGCGCTGATCTCGGCGCTGAACATCGGCGCCGGGGTGGTGAAGATGACGTCCTGGAAAAGGATTCCCTGCGAGGGGATGAGCGAGAACGCCAGCGTGTAGCCGCCCGCCGTCCAGACACTGAAGGTATCGGAGTTCTTGAAGTGCACGCCCTTCGGCATGAAGTCCTGATTCACCCTGACCGTCCCCTGCGGGTCGACCGTCGCGGAGACCAGCACCACGGAAGGATTGACGATCACGCCGAGGGTATATTCGACGCCGCCGACAAGACACCCCGCCGTTCCGTACTGCTGCTGAACGGGCAGGATTCCCGCATCGAGGAGAAAGGTCGCCTGAGACTTGTCCGGGAGGGTCACCGGCGGCGTCGCCCAGGGGTCGCTGACACCGGGCCCCAGAATCTGGATCAGATAGCTGCCGGCCGCGTTGACCGAGATCACGTCCTTGATCTGAGCATCCGGAGGAGCGGCGAAGCGTGAGCAGAAGACACCCTGCGGCAGATCGCTGATCTTGGCATTACCCTTTTCATCCAGAGTGATCGTGATGGTGGTCGGCATGACAATCTCCTTTCCAAGAATCGTGATCCGGCAAAATCAATCTGATCGGATAAAAAGGGGATAGAGCAACCGGCGTGCCATGGCTCCGGCCGCCGGCTTCCGGAGAGAGGAGTGAGCGGGAAATGCCCGGCTGACACGTCAGTGACGCGTCAGCCGGAGGTCGGCCGCTGAAAACCGACAGATCGGGCTACCGGCGGAACCGGTTGAAGCGGGAAGGGGAGAAGGCGTTGCGGATCTGCACCAGGCGCTCCTCGGTCGGCTTGGTCGTGGGATCGACCTCGCGCACCGGCTCGGTGACCACGTGGACGTGGCGGTGGCGGGGCTGCTGCTCGCCGCCGCCATGACGGCGCGGCCCCTGCCCCTGCCCGCCGTCCCGCCGGCGGGGCTGCTGATCCTGGCGCCCACCGGAACGGTTGCCGGGCTCGCCGCCCTGACGCTCCCCCTGGCGCGGCGGCTGCTGCCCCCGCGGCGCCTGGGCGGGCCTGCCCTGGCCCTGATGGCGGGGCTGCTGCTCGGGGCGCCCCTCGGGGCGGCGCTTCGCCTTCTGGTCGAGGCGGGCCTTCTCCTCGGCCTCGCGCTGCGCCTTCTTCTCCGCCTTGGCCCGGGCCCGGGCGCGCTCCTCGGCGCGGCGGGCGCGGATCGCGGCGATCCGCTCCTGGAGCGGAACCTCGAAACGCTCCGCCGGCTCCGCCGCGTAGTCGAACCCCTCGACCGTGCGGCGCGGGAGCCGGGAGCCGACCTCGCGCTCGATCGCCTGGAGCTCGGCCGTCTCCTCCTCCGAGACGAAGGTGAAGGCGTCGCCGACCATCTCCGCGCGGGCGGTGCGGCCGACACGGTGGATGTAGTCCTCGGGGATGTTGGGGACGTCGAAGTTGATGACGTGCGAGAGAGCCTCGACGTCGATGCCGCGGGCGGCGATGTCGGTCGCCACCAGCACCTGCAGGTCGCCGCTCTTGAAACGGGAGAGGGCGTCCGTGCGCTGGACCTGGCTGCGGTTGCCGTGGATGCGGTCGCAGGGGATGCCGTGCTTCTCGAGGAAATCGGCCAGGCGGTTCGCCCGGTGCTTGGTGCGGGTGAAGACCAGCACGTTCTTGATGTCCCCCCGCCGCAGCAGCTCGACGAGAAGATAGGGCTTCAGATTCTCCTGGACCGGATAGACCGCCTGCGTGATCCCGGTCGCCGGCGCCGACTTGCGCTCGACGTTGAGGCGCGCCGGCTCGCGCAGCATCTCGCCCGCCAGCTCGACGATCGGCGGCGGCAGGGTGGCCGAGAAGAAGAGCGTCTGCTCGGGGCGGGGCAGGTGCTGGAGCACCCGCCGGACGTCCGGCAGGAAGCCCATGTCGAGCATGCGGTCCGCCTCGTCGAGGACCAGGATCTCGAGCCCTTCCAGCTTCGCGTAGTCGTTCTGGAAATGGTCGAGGAGCCGCCCCGGGGTGGCCACCAGGACGTCGACACCCTTGCGGAAGGCCTTCTCCTGCGGCCCCATGGCGACGCCGCCGAAGACGGCCGCGCCCTTGATGTCGGTGAACTTGGCGAGGGCCGTCATGTGCTCGACGATCTGGGCCGCCAGCTCGCGGGTGGGGGCGAGGACCAGCACGCGGGTGGTGCCGCGGGGCTTCTCCTTCAGCCGGTGCAGGATCGGCAGCAGGAAGGCCGCCGTCTTGCCGCTGCCCGTCATGGCGCAGGCGAGGACGTCACGCCCGGCGAGCGCGGGGGGGATGGCGTCCTGTTGAATGGGGGTCGGTTGCTCAAAGCCCACGCTCTCGATGCCGCGGAGAAGGTCAGGGTCGAGGCCGAAATCCGAGAAGTTGCTCAAGCGTTTGCAATCCTTCCGGGCGTACGCCGCCGCTTGTTGGCGTAACACCGCTTCATGTTCCGGCGAAAGGGGTAGGGAACGGGGACTTGCCGGCGAGGCCGCCGCTCGGGGCTCAAGATTTGAGCCGGTTCACACAGGCGCCCGCCGGGAGGCGGGCGCGGGCCTAGGATCGCACACTTGGGGGCGGTTTGCCAAGCCTCAGGCCCGGCGGGCGCGCTTGCGGGCCTGGAGGATCTCCCAGACCGCCGGCAGCAGCGAGAGGACGATGATCGCCAGCACCACGGCCGAGAAGTTCTTCTGCACGAAGGGGAGATTGCCGAACAGATAGCCGGCGAGCGTGCAGACCAGCACCCAGGCGGCGCCGCCGATCACGTTGTAGCTCATGAACCGGCCGTAGCTCATGCTCCCCAGGCCGGCCACGAAGGGCGCGAAGGTGCGGACGATGGGAACGAAGCGGGCGATGATGATCGTCTTGCCGCCGTACTTCTCGAAGAACTCGTGGGTGTAGGCGACGTGCTCGGGCTTGATCACCCGCCGCCTGGCGTTGAGCAGCCGGTGCCCCAGGAAGTGCCCGACCCAGTAGTTGACCGTATCGCCCAGGACGGCGGCCACGCTCAGCGCGGCGATCAGCGCCACCACCGAGAGCGAGCCGTTGGCGGCGAAGGCGCCCGCCGCGAACAGCAGCGAGTCGCCGGGGAGGAAGGGGGTCACCACCAGGCCCGTCTCGCAGAAGACGATGAGGAAGAGCAGCAGGTAGGTCCACGCTCCGTACTGCTGGATGATCGGGCTCAGGTGCTTGTCGAGATGCAGGACGAAGTCCAGCAACCACTTCAGGATGTCCATCGGTTCCCCTCGTGAGCATCGCCCGCGGGCGGTTCGGAGCGGGAGACTATGGGCTCCCCGGCCGGAAGTCCAGCCGGAGGGCCTCCTCAGTGGTAGAGGTTCTTCCGCTCGGGAGGCGGCAGGCCCGGGACGTCGAAGCCGCCATGGCCGCGCGCCCAGCGCAGCCGCTCGCGGACGCCGCCGCGCCAGACCGTCTGCAGCCGCGTGCCGGAGGCCCCCGCCGAGCGCTCCTCCAGCAGGTCCCCCTTCAGGTCGGCCAGCCAGTAGACGACCGCACCCTGCCGCGCGAAGCGGACGCCCACCTTGTCCGCGCCCAGGCGCAGGGCCTGGGCCTCCAGCTCGGCGGCGGCGGCCGCGGGGGCCATCTCCCCGCGCTCGACGACGGCGTACTCCGGAGGCGCCGCCAGCACCACCCCGGGGATCTCCGCCGTCCGGCCCGAGCCCAGTTGGGACACGAAGAACCACCCGAAGGCGGCGAGCGCCCCGGCGATCACGAGGACATAGAGGAGAACCTTGGCGATCTTCATCGCGGGCCAGGATATGCCACGGGCCCAAATTTTGCTGTCACTCAAGTCATGTCAAGACCAGCAAGAGCGATCACTTTCCAACTCGTCCAGAGCGGTCTGCTCGCCGCCGCCGTGATCCTCGCGGGGTGCGCTTCCGCGGCGAAGCTCCCGGTCTCGGCCGGCACCGGCCCGCATCCGACCCTGCCGCCTCCGAACAAGGCGCCGATCCCGCTGGTGCACGTCGTCACGGCCAAGGGGTGGCCGGAAGGCGCCAGGCCGGTGGCCGCCGAGGGGACCGCCGTGGCCGCCTTCGCCCGCGGGCTGGACCATCCGCGGTGGCTCTGCGTGCTGCCCAACGGCGACGTGCTGGTGGCCGAGACCAACGCCCCTCCGCGGCCGGAGGACGGCAAGGGGATCAAGGGGTGGTTCTTCAAGCTGTTCCAGAAGAAGGCCGGCGGCGCCGTGCCCAGCGCCAACCGCATCACGCTGCTCCGGGATGCCGACGGCGACGGCGTCGCGGAGACCCGTTCGGCGTTCCTCACCGGGCTCAACTCCCCCTTCGGCATGGCGCTGGTGGGGGACGTCCTCTACGTGGCCAACAGCGACGCCGTCGTGCGCTTCCCCTACCACCTGGGGGAGACGCGGATCGCGGCCCCCGGCGTCAAAGTGGTCGACCTGCCGGCGGGCCCGATCAACCATCACTGGACCAAGAACGTCATCGCCTCCCCCGACGGCTCGAAGCTCTACGTGGCCGTCGGCTCCAACAGCAACGTGGCGGAGAACGGCATCGCCGCCGAGGAGGGGCGCGCGGCAATCTGGGAGGTGGATCCCGCCACCGGCGGCCACCGCGTCTTCGCCTCCGGCCTGCGCAATCCGGTGGGGATGGCCTGGGAGCCCGAGAAGGGCGCCCTGTGGACGGCCGTCAACGAACGCGACGAGCTCGGCAGCGATCTCGTGCCCGATTACATGACGTCCGTCCGCGACGGCGGCTTCTACGGCTGGCCCTACAGCTATTACGGCCAGCACGTCGACACACGGCCGAAGCCGCCGCGCCCCGACCTGGTCGCCAAGGCCCTCGTGCCCGACTACGCCCTGGGGCCGCACACCGCCTCCCTCGGCCTCGTCTCCTCGCAGGGAACCTCGCTGCCCAACCGCTTCCGCAACGGTATGTTCGTGGGGCAGCACGGCTCCTGGAACCGCAAGCCGCGCAGCGGCTACAAGGTGATCTTCGTGCCCTTCGCCGGCGGCGTTCCGGCCGGCGAGCCGATCGACGTGCTGACCGGCTTCGTCAAGGACAACGGGGATGCGATGGGGCGCCCGGTGGGCGTCGCGATCGACAAGCGCGGCGCCCTGCTGCTGGCGGACGACGTCGGCAACACGATCTGGAGGGTGACCGGCTCGAAGTGACAAAGTGACTGGACGACCCGTATAGAGGTGTGTGATATTTAATTCTTGAGGGAGTCCAGTCCATGCAATCGAAACTCGTCGACTCGTACCGCCGGCAGCGGGGCTACGCGAAGCTCCCCTGGGGGATCGATCTCCTCCTGACTGACGCCTGCAACCTGCGCTGCAGCTATTGCCCGATCTGGGGGGAGAATTCCAACCTGCCGGCTCCCGCGCACTTCATGGAGACCGACGCCGCTCTCCGCCTGGTGAGCGAGGTCGCCCGGTTCCGCCCCATGATCCGCCTCTTCGGCGGCGAGCCCTTCATCCATCCTGAATGGCGCAAGGTGGTGGCCCACGTCCGCGCCCAGGGTCTCCACTGCACGGCGGTGAGCAACGGCGTGCGGCTGGTCAAGGAGGCCGAGGACGTCGTCCGCTCCGGCATTCTGGCGGTCGGCGTCTCGCTCGACACCAGCGGTCCGGTCAACGACGCCGGGCGCGGCAAAGGCGTGCTGGCCACCGTTCAGAGCGGGCTCCAGGCGCTGAGCGAGGCGAAAAAGCGGCTGGGCTCGGAAACCCCGCTGGTCGAGATCTATACGACGGTGACCGCGGCGACTTACGAGCATCTCTCCTCCTGGGCCGACGAGCTCTGCTCGTGGGGGATCGACAAGCTCCGCCTGCAGCACCTGATCTGGTTCTCGTCCGATCAACTGAGCACCTCCATGGAGCTGCTGCGGGGGGTGATGCCGGACCCGGCCTTCTTCCGCGCGGAAGACACGTCCTACTGCCAGGACGAGGTCCCGAAGATGGATGTGGCGCGTCTCGCCGAAGAGCTCCGGACGCTCCGCGGCCGGCAGTACCCCTTCACCATCGAATCGCATCCGGACCTTTCCGTCGAGGAGATGACGCGCTATTACGGCGAGGCCGAATACACGCGGCAGGACAAGGTGACGTGCACGACGATGGAAAACTACGCGTTCGTCGATCCGCGGGGGCGCCTCTATCCGTGCCTGACGCTCGACATGGGAAACGTTTTCGAAACCTCGTTCCTGGACGTCTGGAACGGCCCCCGGTTCCGCGCCTTCCGCCGGCTCATCCGGCGCGAGAAGCGCCTGCCGCTCTGCCACCGCTGCCCGGATTAGGAGCGGTTCCCGCGGGGACCCGGCCCTCTGTTTATCGTCATTGCGCCTATCCCATTGTGCATATTTAATTGTTAATAATATCCAGCTCCCGCTTGTTCCGGCCACAGGAAACCGGATAAGATCACGGCTCATCCTCGAACTTGCGTCAAGGAGTCCTCTGCCGTGCGACCAGTGAGGAGTCCGGGTCAGATCCCTCCCGAGGTGCGGGAGGCCGCGGATCGGCTGTCCGCCCAGCGATCGCTCATGGGCGCGATGAGCTATCCGTTCATCCTGCTGGTCCTCGGACTGGCGGCGGACCTGCCGGCGAGGACCCCCGTCCTGTTCACGTGCGCCCTGATCGCCGTCCTGGCCCTGGCCGCCCTGCGCTTCTATCTGGCCCTGCGGTTCGACCGGATCTTCCCCGCCAACCCGCGGCGCTGGCGGATCGGTTTCTACTCCACGCTCCTGCTGAAGGCCCTGATCCTCGGCTGGCTCTTCTTCGCCGTGATCACCAGCTTCGGACCCGGCGGCGAGTCGTTCTTCGTGCTCACGATGGTCGCGGTGCTCGCGAGCGTGGGCGTCATCCTCTACTCCCAGGCCCCCCGCGTCGTCCTCGCCTTCGTCGCCGCCCTGGTCCTGCCGGTGCTCCTCGCGCTCTCCGGCGTCCTCGGCGCCACCGACTGGGAGCTCGGACGCTGGGAGTATCTCTGCCTGACCGTCTTCTTCGCCTATATCCTGGCGCTGGGCGCGCAGCTCCATCGCGACCGCTGGGAGGGGCTCAACAAGGCCCACCAGCTCGCGGTGCGGACCGCCGCGCTGGAAGCTGCGCAGGAGGAGCTCCGCCGCGACCGCGACCAGCTCGAGCAGCGGGTCGACGAACGCGCCGAGGAGCTGCGCAAGGCCAGCCTCGACTATCGCCGGATCTTCGAGAGCGCTCACGACCCCATCCTCATCTTCTCGCCCGAGAGAGAGATCGTCCTCAACGTCAACCGCCGGGCCTGCGAGATCTACGGCCTGAGCCGGGAGGAATTCATCGGCATGTCGCTCGAGAAGATCTCCGAGAACGTCGAGCACGGGCGGCGGCAGGTCGCCGAGACCATGGAGCGGGGCGTCTTCTACAACTTCGAGTCGGTTCAGCTCCGCAAGGACGGCAGCCGGATGTTTCTCGAGATCAACGCCTCGTTGATCGAATACGAAGGCCGCCCCGCGATCCTCAGCATCAACCGCGACGTCACCGAGCGCCGCAAGGCAGAGGAGCTGCGGCTGGCGAAAGAGGCGGCGGAACAGGCCGATCAGGCCAAGGGGCGGTTCCTGGCCAACATGAGCCACGAGATCCGGACGCCGATGGCAGGCGTCCTGGGCCTGATCGGACTGCTGCGCAAGACCGGCCTGTCGCCGCAGCAGAGCGACTACGCCGAGCTCATCCAGAGCTCGGCGGCCTCGCTGCTGCGGCTGATCGACGACATCCTGGACTTCTCGAAGATCGAAGCCGGCGGGCTGGTGCTCGAGCGGGTGCCCTTCGATCTGCGGGGCACGCTGCGCGAGATCGTCGGACTGCTGCGGTTCACCGCCGGCAGCCATGACACCGTGCTCAACCTCACCCTCGGCGAGGGGGTGCCGGAGTGGGCCTGGGGCGATCCCGGGCGCCTGCGCCAGGTGCTCACCAACCTGATCGGCAACGCGGTGAAGTTCACCACCGCCGGCACCGTCGACGTCGAGGCGCGGCGGCTCGAGGACGGCCGGCTGCGGTTCGTCGTCCGCGACACCGGGATCGGCATCCCCGCCGAGTGCCAGGGACGCCTCTTCGGGCTCTTCTCCCAGGCCGACAGCACCACCTCGCGGCGCTTCGGCGGCACCGGGCTCGGATTGGCGATCAGCCAGCGGATCGTCGAGCAGATGGGAGGCGAGATCGGGTTCGAGAGCAAGCCCGGAGAGGGCTCGCTCTTCTGGTTCATCCTCGAGCTCGAATCCGCCCCGCCCCCGGACCCCGCCGCCGCGGGGAGCGAGGCGGCGCCGCGGGCGGGCGGGCGGAGGTGCCGCATCCTGGTGGCCGAGGACAACGTCATCAACCAGCTCGTGATCGTCCAGCAGCTCACGGCGATGGGGCACGACGTCGCGGCCGTGCACAACGGCTGGGAGGTCCTGGAGGCGGTGGAGAGCGGCGGCTTCGATCTCGTCCTGATGGACTGCCAGATGCCGGAGCTCGACGGCTACGAGGCCTCGCGGCGCATCCGCGAGGGTTCGGAAGAGATCCGGCGGATCCCGATCGTGGCGTTGACGGCCCACGCGATGCGCGAGGAGCTGGACCGCTGCCTCGCCGTGGGCATGAATGATTACATCACCAAGCCCTTCCTGGAGGATGTGCTGCGGCGGAAGCTGGAGCACTGGCTGGGCGACGCCGGCGACGGGCCCGAGCCGGAGCGCCCCGTCCTGCCGGAGACCTTGCCGCCGCTCGACGACGCCCGCATCACCGAGCTGCGGGGATTGGGCCGGGCCGTGGGGCGGGACGTGCTGGGCGAGATCGCGGAAACCTTTCAATCCCAGGCCCACGTGACCGAGATCCGCTCGGCGCTCGCCCGCGGCGACTGGCCGCTGCTCAAGCGGAGCGCGCACGCGCTCAAGGGGAGCAGCGCGGTGCTGGGAGCGATGGGCCTGTCGGCCCTCTGCGGCGAGTTCGAGCAACTGCCGCCCAACACCGGAGCCGAAGCCTTCGCCGGCTCCCTGGCGGCCCTGGAAAGGGAATACCGGCGCGTCCTCTCCGCGCTCACCGCGGCGGCGCTGGAAGCGCGCTGACCCTCTCCATACAAACCTCGATGTAACGCGGGCCCTCTCCTCCGCGCCTATGGACGAGCAGATCCATTCAGGCCAAGGAGAGATGATCATGAGGACATTCGTTTTCTGTCGTTCTTCCCGTTTCGCGGGCTTGTTCGCGGCCGCGATCCTGTGTGGCGCCGGTGCCACCACGGCACAACCGGTGAAAGTGGGCCAGACCCCGTCCCCGGGGCGCCCGCCGGCGTTGAAGGTCTTTCGGGAGCCGCCGAAGGCGGCCAAGCCGCCCGGTGTCAGGTTCGTTCCAGCCAACCAGCGGATCATCATCAACCGGCAGGCGCTCGCCGCGGCCGCCGAGAGCAGCTACCTCAAGAAATTCACCGCCGAGTTCCTCAAACGGTGCACGAACAAGGCGGTCGGCTGCGCCATCGCCGCGGTCGGTCCGCACGGTATGTGGTCCGAGGGCGCCGCCGGCGACGCCCGCCGCGCTCCGGACTCCTCGCCCCGCAAGCTGACGGCCAACGACAAGATCACCATGGCCAGCGTCAGCAAAGTCTTCACGGGAACGGCCCTGCAGAAGCTGCTCGACGAAAAGGGGATCTCGGTCGACCGCAAGATCGGACCCTACCTGCTCAAGCATTGGAAACGCTCCAGCGCGGTCGACAACATGACCTTCCGCCAGCTCCTCACCCATACCAGCGGGCTCAAGTGCGACGGCATCACCTACGATCAGTTGAAGAGCTGCCTGGCATCGGCCCAGCCGTCGCCCAGCCCTTGGGAGTACCGCAACGAGAATTTCGCCCTGATGCGGATTCTCATCCCGCAGATCAACGGCATGAGCGCGGCGACGCTGAAGCCGATGGTCGACGCCGACCTGGCGGGCAATTCAGGATGGATCAGCGCCTCGCACGCCAGCCTGTACCGCCAGTACGTCAATAATAAGGTGTTCACCCCCGCCGGTCTCCCCTTGATGCACTGCAAGCCGACCGACGCCCTGCCGGCGCTGAGCTACAAGTCCGCCACCGCAAACAAGTGGGACTTCAGCAAAGTCGGGCCGGGCGACCCCTGGGGCGACATGTCCGAATCCTGCGGCTCGCAGGGCTGGTTCCTGTCGGCCCACCAGATGGCCCAGACGATGAGCGCCATCATGACGCCGGGCAAAGTCCTGCCGGCGCCGGTCCTGGAGGCGATGAAGAAGGACAACTTGGCGATTTACTTCGGCGACAACGGCGACGGCCTGCAGTCCTGGAACCACGGCGGCTACCACCCCGCGGAGTGGAACAAGGGGGAGATCAACACCCTGATCATCCATTTCAACAACGGCGTCAGCGTCGGCGTGATCATCAACTCGCCCTATGGACAGGGCAGCACGGGCGGCGACTACTTCGGAGACCTGATCGCCTCGATCAAAGCGGCGGGCTGAACCGGGCGAGGAGACGACCCGACGGTGTTGGCCTTTGAAGATCAGCGCACATCGTCTGGGTCGTCTCTACGGTACGTCGGAGGCTTGTTCCCAGGGAGAGGTTGCGGAGATGTTGGAGACCTTACACCTGCGAGGCCCCCGTAACCTCCACCCATCGCGCACCGCAACACCGTTCCGTAGAGACGCCCCAGACGCTCTACGACACCCTGCGCAGGCCACGGGGACGGCGGGGCGTCTCTGCAGCGGCGATGCCGCCACAATCCTCTCCGACCTCGGACGTCACAGGTCCCAGCCTACCGGCAGCGGTAGCAAGCCTGGCCGAGGAGATCGAGGAGGACGCCGCCGCGGCGAGGAAGCGGACGGGCACCGAGCCGCTTGGAGTCGCGGCCATCCTGGCTCAGGACCCGACAAGCCGCCCCAAGCGCCTGAAGAAATCCCCCGCTCCGCTCTTCCACGCCGCGAGCCAAGCCATGCGCCACTACTTCTACGAGGGTTTCTCCTGGTTCGTGGCCGCCTACCGCACAGCGGCCGAGAAGCTGCAGCGAGGAGATCCCGCCCCACGCTTCCCCCTCGGGAGCTTCCCGCCGGCGCTGCCCTTCGTCGGCGGGTAGGACACGACCGCCGCGGCAGATCCTTGATCCGCTCTCTGGCGATTCGACCTTCACCGACTGAGGGGAAGGAGAAGGTGTATCCAGGAGGCCGATTTGGCGTGAATTTCACGAACCCGTTGTCGTACGTTGTCGCCACGAGAGACCTCTCGACCTCCCCAAGGCTGCTCCCTGGAGACTTGACAAGTCGAAAAGCCACTCGGCGAGGCGCGATTTTCTCCAGGGACGTGGCACTTGGGGGAGAAAGAGAAATGAACGCTTATCCACTGACATGGCACCTATTCTCTCCCTAGTCTCTCTAGCACCTATTCTCCGGGAAACGATAATTGAGCAGCGAAGGTCAGACAGCCATGCCATCTCACCGGAACTACTGTTATAGACAGAAAATGATCTAACCAAGTACTCCCTCCCCTAGCCACTACAGCCAGCACCGGTCGACGATCATCAATTTTCCTGTCTGATGGAAGTGCTCCTTTCGTCAATTCCAGGCCAACCCAGCTAAGTTCTCGGAAACTAGCTTCATCGCGAGAATCCTTTTCTGGACCGATAACTCTGGGAGCAGCATTCCTAAAAGAAAAAAATAGATCATTGCTATGCTATATTCAGGCGATTCCAAGCGGCACCCAAGGCCTGAGATAAACTCGCGCATGTGCCTCATCAATATTAACACCCCCCTATATCGTGGATCGAGCCCTATTGGCCAGTCCTTTCCAGCAGCTTCAGAATTGCCAGAAAGCCAAAGCCTTAGCCACTCATCAATGAGCTGCCAATCATAAAATTTTCTCTCCCCCCAATCAGCAACCCTAAGAAGAAGATCTCGTTCAAGCTTCGCTGCGTCAGCCGCGACATGCCCTTGTCGGCGAGAAGCAAAATCGATCAGGACAACGGAATGGTCTGCCGTTACCAAAACATTCCGCGCATTTAGATCTCCATGGAGATTAACCGTGGCAATTTCTCCCTCATACGATACGACAGATGTTTCTGCTCTACCGCTTGAAACGATGAAAGCCTCCATTCTCCGCAGCTCTTCCGGAGTCAGGAATTCGCTAGCCAATGGCCGCATTTCCTGGAAACAGCCCAAAAGCTTAACCTCAAGACGATTGTCCATGCGGTAAAATCTACCCCAAGGCCTCGCCTGAACTCTTATTGGGTCGCCATAAATATCCTTCAGTGAAGATACCAGATCAGATGCCACCTTCTCCACCGCATCGTCCGAGGGATTCTTTGTCAAAAACTCCAACAGAGTTTCACACTGTCCCTCAAATAATATTACGATACCTCCTAATTGTCCGAATATTTTAACTTCTTCACGAAGCAGGCGAGGGTATCGATTGCGCCTTATGGGCGCCTTGCCAATTTCCAAATATCCATCGAGTTCCTTTTGTAGTACACCCAGATCTCTCGCCATTTTTATGACCCAAGTCGTGACATGAGTCGGGGACTTTCCAAAGGAAATAAACTTGGTCGTGGCTTTTATTACGAAGGCTCCAGAACGACCAGGATTCATTAAGGATAAAGTACCCTCTGCATGAGGGAGAAGCACTCCCAATAGTCCCCAGAACTCCATGGCACCAACCTCGTCGATAAATGCTCTCATGCGAGGATCTAAATGATCTTCACCGAAAGCCTCTCGCGTAACCTTGCTACGTGAATCAATCAGTACACTTCGCGCGGCATCTTGGGCAACTTCGCTCCTTTTTTTTCCCCTTCGGCCCTCGACTACGTCACGAAATCGAGATGCGGACGCCCTTTCACCATACAGGAATACCTTCGCCAGAACGCCATCAACATCTTCTATGGTAGCCTCCGAAAAAAGCTCCTGTTCTGCGTCGTCGCGGAGTTTTCCGGTAACGTTGAACAAAGGTATGTCTGGCCATCTGGACCGCAACTCGCGCGCTATTGAAATTCCCAGGGCATCGAGGTCCCCTTCCTCTTTTATAACAATGTCAACGAATATGGCAGAAACATCATCTGTCGCGATAAACTCTCCCACAGCCTCAACACACTCGTCAACGAGTTGCTGGTCTCTGAGGCTAGTATCAGGGAAAATTTGCTTAACAGAAAACTGGTCATCTAATCCTATGAATTTCAAGCGCCGCACAAATTTTGGAATCCAGCTAGTGTCTGTATCAATGACGAGGAAAAATTTCTTGCTCACTCTAGCTTCCTCCGTGAGGGTAAGTGCACTAAATTCATAAAAATGCCAGCGCGAAAACCCGCCGCTGAATACTGCCTAGGCAGACCATAGTAACTCTTTATTTTTAAGCTGGCCGAATAGGCCGATAGTATACTCTTTGCTCTTCTCAGGCCTTCCCCCATTGCAAAGTGAGCCCTGAATCCCTTCCCGTTATCTATGACGGCAAGGACGACTCGCCCCTTGTCTTTTTCAATAGTAGCATCAATTAAGAACTTTGTAGCCATGGAATGGTGTAGCACGTTATCAATCAAAATATGCAAAACTTGTCGTAGGGCCACATCATCAAAGAACACAAGGCAATCCTCATCAGGCAAGATTACTCGCGCCTTGATTTCTCTAGATTGGAGCTCTCCTTGTCGATGCTGAACTATGCTATTGACTAGGATATGCAAATCTTGTCTGAACATGTAAAGACTTTTTCTTAGCCCCTTTTCTCCGAAAACCAAATTTTCGGCTCGGGTGGCGATAGCTCCCAAGCGGTGTGTCATTGCTTCTCTAATCTCTCCAGGATGATCGTTATCATCAAAATTGCTGATCTTCCTAAGTTCGCTGACTACAGATCCTCCTTCTTCTAACTGATAGCGTAACGCGTCAAACGTCGTATAGAATGTATTACGAAATATTTCGTTCATTTCCCCTCTCCAAAATTTTCTCAGAAGAGGGAAAATACGCTCGCGCATCTCAAGCTCCATTGCGCCCCAACTCCGTTCGATTGCAGCTATATCGATTGGGTTTTCTCGAGTGCGGTCCATGAGATCTTCCTTGAGATGACTCACCTCGTGTAGTCTGCCTCCTATCAACTCGCGGTACACAGAGACACGGTTTTCGCGGAGAGTATTAACTTCGTCCTGCCGAAATCGCCAAAGTTTCACGGCTTCGTCTATAATCTCTCTTCGAGGGTCGTTTTCATCACATCGCTTGTCGAGTTGGATAAGCTCTTGCAATACCAATGACACTGCAGAAATTTGACGCTGCTTGCGGATTGTGAAAGCGACCGCCCAACCAAGAGGGCCTGGACCAGCATTAAAGGCACCTGTAAGTACTTTTCGGAACCGAGTATTGAACGAGTCAATATCAAGGTTCAAAATCGCTACAAGGGCATCATCAAGGATCTTCAAGGGGTTCGTGCGAGGGTTCGAGAGAACGGTCTCGGCATGAGCGACGACTGCTGCTGTTAGCTTTTCGTCAAAAAAATTACCACGCTCTTGGGCTGTTAGATTTTCAATAAACCTGTCATGGCTCAGGACGCGAAGGAAGATGTTCTTTTCAAGCAGTCTTCCAGAAGTTGTAAGCAGCTCAACAAAATACTCCTTCTCGCTGTGTAGCGTACGAGCAATCTCAAGCCGCCAGCGAAACTCGCCCATAATGCGGTGCTCAGTCTCTGCCTCTCCTAAAGGAAGAATCAGTTGCTCTTGGGAGATCGCCGCCACCGATTTTGGAAGCATCTCTTCGAGACGCTTCTTAACAAGGTAGGTGATCGCAGCACAATCTCTCAGTTTTTCCTCCGCCTGTAGCCATTCCGTGGTGTTCTCGCACACCGGGCACGTGTGCGCTGAAAAGGTGGGTATACTGGCTTCACTGAGAAATTGTAAATAAAATCGTGCCCCACCATAGCTCGAAATTTTTTGGAATCTACGTCCGGACTCTTCGCTCCCTCTCCTTATCAGCGGATACACCATAATGAGACCAAAAAAGAGGCGCTCCGTCCGGTCCATCAGGCGGAATACAGTTTCTCCACTCTCAAATGCGTCATCTACGATAATTGCCGCTCCAGAGCGCTCCCGACTTACGGGATTCTCTCCCTGGGCTATTAACTCTTCACGCTCAACTGGTGAGACTTCAGAGCCAGGGAAAAGACGAGCTAAGCTTCGGGCTATTAGTTGCATGCCGGGGTTATATGAGGGATAGAAAACTCGTTGTACGCTTGCCTCCGGCGCCAAGCTCATTATTGCAGCTCCCGCATCTTCGTATATAATTGCAGCAATTTCATCGCAAAAGTGCTGAGCTACTGCTGCGATATTAAAAAGATAGGTTATATGTCGTTCGTTCGAAACAAAGTGGCCTACGGAGAGAATGCCGGCACTGACAGATAAGCTGCTGAATAAGTCATTATTTCTATACGAGCGTTTAAACCCATCTTGCTGCAAGAAGTTTACCTGTTTCCAAAGTGGCTCTATATCTTCTCCCCTAACTCTTATAAGATGGCGGGTCCTGGGATCAATTTCCCATATACTCGAGACATCCCATCCTCTAGGTAGATCAGGAAAATATTGGACGCTACCCTTCACTACCGCATCCGCAAGAGTGACTTCTCGACTACTGCCCTCCTCTGGGCTCGATGCATCAACAACGGCCAGGACTTCTAGTTGCCTGACATTCTGCATTGCCGCCATGGCCGCCTTGGTTGTCTTGCCAGTACCAAGAACATCCGTCATCAAAATGACTCGATCGTCTTCTGACAGTTGCCCAAGGCCTGATCGAACATCCACCAGAGAATCTCGTCGCGTAGGAATTAAGATGAGTCGCACTCGATGCTGCAGCACTTCAAGGATATTGAACAGGTGAGAGCCGATCACAACGATAGCGGTTGCCTCCAGTTCTTGCGCCCATAGAGAAACCCATTCCGCCAGGAATAGCCTGAACGGCTCAAATCGATAGACCATTGTGAGATTAAAAAATCCCTCGCAGTAAGCATCAGATGGAAGGCGAACTCGTAATGAGGAATCATAAACGTGATTTCCCGGCGAATAAATTATTTCACTTAAGGCCTTCTTGACCCCCTCCCTCAAAAGCAGGGAAGCCAGTGTCCGGATTTTGTCACTTAGATCTTCAGGTTCCAGTTCTTCCCCGACTGCGTCCTTCCAGCGAAAGACAAAAGTCTCGATGTTCGCTGATTTGGGCAGTGGGGAGCTCGTTAGTCCTTGGTGACTAAGGAAGTGTACGTCCCTGTCCTCATCTACGATTGCTAGTATTTTGCCAAGAGCAATAACCGGGCGCTGTATCTCATTGCTTATGCTCAGGATAAGCGACTTTGGGGCGTTTACGATAAGGGTTAGCTCGTTTCTCTGTTGGTCGCTAAGAAGAGTATACGAGAGATAGTGGAGGGCCTTGGCTGAGAGTCCTTGATATCCTTCTAGATCAAAGACAAGAATCCAGCTCTCATTGTTTCTCCGCTGCCTGATTTGCGAAATGTACTCTTGGCAGACCAATAGAATTGACGACTCTTCATCAGTGTCGCTCATGCCTCTGGCGGATGTCAGAGAGAAGTACGACGACACTTGTTGCCCCGGCGCTTCTCTTGATCTATATGGCGTTCTCTTTGTTTGATGATCAACGCGAGTTTTCCACCTAGAAGTGAGGTGGACAGGTAAGTAGATTTTAAATTGGGCACCGCCAAAATGGGCAAGCCGCCTCATTCCTTCTGTTTGACAGCTTATGAAGGCTGGAGCGTCTGGATTCCGTTTTTGGCTGAGGAAATCATAACAAACTATCGATCTGCCGCTTCTGATCTGAATATAGCCAGAGAGTCGCCTGACAATTTCACGTACGCCGAATAGTCCGGTTGCAGGGGCAATGTCAAGGTCACCCTTGAGAGCCTGTTTGATCTTGGCTAGTCGTTGTTCTCGTGATCTTCTCGTAGCGGCATAGTGAAATGAAAAATCAAGCACTTCGCACTCTGAGGCTCTTTCTGGGGACGTTTCTAGAGATTCGTGATGCTTAAGGTAAGCCTCGCGGAGCGTGGCATCAATGCCAGGTCCCTTATCTCCTATGACTATGTTGATATATTCACCGCCGTCCAGCTTAGAGAGAAATTTTGTTTCCACAGAGTTGAGAGGCCCCAAATCTCCATGAGTTACGCCGGAACGATAAATGGAGGGGGCGGTAGCTTTGGTCATTATCATGTGCCCCATCCGCCCGTTTGCATGCTCGAAGATGTTGTCGACTAACTCAAACAGAATGACGTCCCTGATTGCTCCGCTGCTGATCACTTCGGAGCCTGTAAGGTCTCCGAAAACAAGCTCTAGTCGATTCGGATTGCGCAGGTCTGAGATTAGGGATTGAAATGCTTCTGCTGAGAAGAATGTGAGAGGGTATAGAGGAGCCCTTAAGAGGTCGCTTGTGACAGCTTTAAGTTCGCGGAGTGATTTACGGGCAATATCCGCTCCGCTAGCTTTCAGAAAAGAGGTGACAGCATAAGAGTCAAGGAGTCGAGAGGCAGCGACACTGGAGGGGTAGGTGATTGTTATTTTTTTACCCTGCTCTGTTAACTCTCCTATCCAGAGAACTATAATGCTAAGGCTACCGATATCGATCCAGCGAATCTCCTCCAGTATGAATGTGATTTCTTGCGCATGAAGGGAGCGGCTGTAATGCTTCCGGAGAACGTGCTCTAAGTTTTCGCTTGTACAAGTACGTGGAAAAACAACTTCCATCTGTTGCCTGCTCGGTTCACTTATCATGCTAATACTTCCTCCGATGAACCCAGGAGTGATTTCGCCTCTTCACCAGAGACCGTCTTCAAGGAGTACCTGCACTAGTGTCGCGAATAAAGAGTATATGATATCTAGACAAAGCAGCAAGACCAGAGGAGAGATTAGGTGCCACGTCCTTGGATAGGCCCTAATTCTCCTCCCCCCCAACTCCCGTCCGCCTCCGCATTACGGTGGCGTCCTCCTCGATCTCTACGGCCACCTTGCGACGCGTTCCCGGTACGCCATCGGAGTCAGGTGCTTCCAGCAGGGGAGAGGGGATACCGTCACGTTCTCGGGTCTGGCGTAGCGGAGACGGTTGATGTCCTCTCCCTTGCGGCGGGTAAGAGATTCCTGGGTGCGGTCGAACCAAGTGCCGGCGAAAGGCTCGCCGTCCGGAAGTTGCCGGACGGACTGGAGGTCCAGCTACCCGGAGGCGGGCGACAAGATGCTCTTTGCTCCTTGCGCCCGGGAAGGAGTGCCGGGGATGGGCTGCCGGAGGAAGGAGCACAGCTCCTCCTCCCTGAAACCATCCCGCAGCCCGCTGAAGCGCAAAGACCGGTTTCGTCGTTTCCCCGCGGCCGTTTTCATGGTCCCATCCATTTTTGCGATCCGGGCGGCTGCTTGCTTCCCCGGCCGCTTTTTAGCTTCCCGGGCGTTCATTTCTTGGACGGCCGCTTTTTTGGCGTCCCGCACCCTCGTCTTTCTTCCCGGACCGGCATCCTGGCTTCGTGGACGCCCGTCTTTCGATCTGGAGCGTCATCTTTCTTCCGGAACCGACATCTTGGTGACCGGGGCCACCGGGTTCCGGTGCGCGCCGCAATCCCCCTCCGGAGCACCCATTCTTCTCCCGGAGACCTCATCCGCGCGTGCGAGGCCCGCCGTCTTTCTTCCACGAGCCGTTGTGCATCAAAACATCCAGGCGGATGCTTCCCTGGAACCGGCATTCTGGCGTCAACTTCGTGCTTCAGGCGGCCTGACGTATCGAGCCCTTCCAATTCTACTTTGCCAGATCAGCCCCGCAGGGGCATCAGGAATTAGCCCGGCGGCGTGAGCCCCGGGTCCATGGTCGAGGATTGTCGATGACGCCCCGTCAGGGGCGACAGGGGGAATCGCCACGCCGGAATTCCTGCCGCCCCTGACGGGGCTCCGGGCCGGTGGGAATGCGTCTTGTCCCGGGGCTCACGCCGCCGGGCTAGTTCCTGACGCCCCTGCGGGGCTGGAAGACGAATCGGACACAGTTGAACGAAGAGGGGCGCCTGGAAGCTCAGCTCCGAGGAGCCCAGGCCCGCACCCTATCCTCACTCCTATCCGCCCTCGCGCGACCTCCGCCCATACAGTGCCTCGTGAAACGGCTTTCCCTCACGGACGAGCCTGATCTCGCCTTCGGCGAGCATCCGACGCAGGACATCCGAAGCGGTACGGGCGTCGATGGGGTTGGAGAGGTGGTCCGCGAAGCGGCGGCTGGCTTCCGTTGCCACGGTGGTCGCTCCGAAGGGCTCCGGCAGGTCGGGGCTCTCGACGGTCAGCTTCAGCAGACGGGAGACCCGGTTGCGGCCGGGGGGTGGAAGCTTCGCCGGGTCGACGTCCGGGGCCAGACCGGGGGGCGGCGGCAGCGGCTTGGCGAGGTCGACCGCCGAGGTGGATACCGCGCGGAAGGCCTCCAGGCTCTCCAGCACCTTGGCCAGCTCGGCCCCGTGGAGCTCCTGCTGCTCCTGGTGGTGGACCACCTGCCGCGCGTGGAGTGCCTCCTGCTCGCGGTGAAAGACGGCGCGCCGCTCCAGATTGGACAACACCTCTTCCACCGACAGCTTCGCGCTCATCTTCCTCTCTCCCGATCTCTGTTCAGGTTGCGGTGAAACCGCGTGGAGCGGATCGTAGCACGGGAAGTTGCGGTGGAGCCCTGGACGTTGCGGTGGAGATCGCCATGTTGCGGTGGATATCGATACGTTGCGGTGGAGATCCGGACGTTGCGGTGGAGATCGCTAGGTCGCGGTGGATATCGATACGTTGCGGTGGGTATCGATACGTTGCGGTGAGTTGGCGAACGTCGCGGTGGCTCCCGGGAGGTTGCGGTGGATATGCAGACGTTGCGGTGGAGAAGGCCGCGTTGCGGTGGATGGCGCTACGTTGCGGCGGAGCGCGGAAGGTTGCGGTGGATATAGCGAGGTTGCGGTGGGGCGCTCTACGTTGCGGTGGATATGGTGGACTTGCGGCCGATGAGCTTACGTTGCGGTGGATCCAGAGCCGTTGCGGTGCGTCTGGCTCTCTGCCGCAACGTAGGCATATGTTGCGGTGAAGATGGCGACGTTGCGGTGGAAGAAGGGACGTTGCGGCGGGTTTGCCGGAGGAGCGCCCTTTCAGGGCGAGGAGGGGACAAGCCCCTCCCCTACGTATGGAGCCGAGTGTTAGCGATAGGTGACGCCGCGGCTCACCAGCTCACGCCGCCCTGGATCAGCCCGCCGGCGGCGGCTCTCGCCAGAGGCTTGGAGAAGAAGTAGCCCTGGCCGTAGTGGCAGGAGAGCGCCCGCAGGCGGGTGACCTGCTCGGCGGTCTCGATCCCTTCCGCCGCGACGTCCATCCGCAGGGTGCGCGCCAGGGTCACGATGGTGCGCACGATCTCGGAACGCTCGCCGCCGCCGTCCATCTCGCTGATGAAGGAGCGGTCGATCTTCAGCGCGTCCACCGGCAGGCGGTGGAGGTAGCTCAGGGAGGAGTAGCCGGTGCCGAAGTCGTCGATGTAGAGCTTGACCCCGAAGTCGCGCAGGGCCACCAGCTTGGCCACCGCGTCCTCGGCCTGCTCCATGATCGTGCTCTCGGTGATCTCCAGCCGCAGGCATTCCGGCCGCACCCCGGTCTTGCGCAGGATGTCCTGCAGCCGCGGCACCAGGTCCGCCTGCATGAACTGCTTGCTCGACAGGTTGACGGTGACCGCCAGCCGCTCGCCCCCCCAGGGGCGGGACTGCCACTCGGCGAGTTGGCTGCAGGCCTCGTGCAGCACCCACCAGCCGATCGGCACAATCAGCCCGGTGTCCTCGGCGACCGGCACGAAGCCGTCCGGATGGAGCAGCCCGCGCCGCGGATGGCGCCAGCGCAGCAGCGCCTCGAAGGCGTCGATCTTGCCGCATTCGAGCGAGACGATCGGCTGGTAGTGGATCTCGAACTCGCAGCGCTCGATCGCCCGCCGCAGGTCGGTCTCGAGCTGGAGCAGAGCCACCGCCCGGTCGTGCATGTCCTGGTCGAAGACGGCGTCACGCGATTTGCCGTTGGACTTGGCGCCGTACATGGCGGTGTCGGCGTCGCGCAGGACGTCCTCGGGGCGGTCGTAGTCGCCGCCGGCGCCGACGGTGATCCCCAGGCTCATGGTGACGAACACCTCGTGCCCCTGGACCCGGAAGGGGCGCGCCATCTCCTTGTGCATGCGCTGGGCGACCTGGACGGCGTGGTCGACGTCGGTCACCTCGTCGAGCAGGATGGTGAACTCGTCGCCGCCGAGCCGCGCCACGGTGTCCCCCGGCCGCAGGCAGGATTCGAGCCGCCGCGCGACCGCGATCAGCAGCTCGTCGCCGGCGACGTGGCCGAGGCTGTCGTTGACGTTCTTGAAGCGGTCGAGGTCGATGAACAGCACGGCGTAGGTGTAGCTCAGCCGCCGCTTGGCGTGGGCGATCGCCATCCCCAGCCGGTCCATGAACAGGGCGCGGTTGGGCAGGCCGGTCAGCGGGTCGTGGAAGGCGTCGTGCAGCAGCCGCTCCTCGGCCAGCTTGCGGGCGGTGATGTCGGACTGCGAGCCCGCCATCCGGTAGGCCTCCCCCGCCGGATTGCGCACGGCGAGCCCGCGGGTGAGCACCCAGCGGTAGCCGCCGCCGCGGTGGAGCATCCGGTGCTCGCTCTCGAAGTCGGGCGCGCGGCCGGCCAAGTGGGCGGTGAGGGCCGAATGCACCACCGGCAGGTCGTCGGGGTGCACACGGCTGAACCACTCCGCGGATTCGCCGCCGATGTCGCCGTTGGTGTAGCCGAGCATCGCCTTCCAGCGCGCCGAGAAGTAGATGCGGTCGGTCCGCAGGTCCCAATCCCAGAGCCCGTCCTTGGCGCCGTCCACCGCCAGCTCGTAGCGCTCCTGGCTGTCGCGCAGCGCCATCTCGGCCCGCTTGCGCTCGATGGCGTAGCGGATCGCGCGCCCCAGCAGGCCGCCGTCGACCAGCCCCTTGACCAGATAGTCCTGCGCCCCCTCGCGCACCGCCGCCACCGCCAGCTCCTCGTCGTCGCAGCCGGTGAGCAGGATGATCGGCAGGTCCGGCGCCTCGGCCTTGATGCGGGTCAGGGAATCGAGCGATCCGGACCGGCAGTCGGGCAGGGAGACGTCGAGCAGGGCGACGTCGACCTTGCCGCCGTCACGCAGGAACTCCAGGGCGCGGGAGACGCGGTCGACGAAGGTCAGGGACAGCGGTTTGAGGGCGGTACGGCCCAGCAGAGTCCGGATGAGACGCGCGTCATCCGGATTGTCCTCCACCATGAGGATCGCGACCGGGTCGCCGGGTGTCATGGCTGAACTCCCCCACAAAACGCGGCTCGATCGAAGGAACCGCGCAAGCGATCGTAAATTCCCGAGGAAACCAATCGACTACAAGATCTCGCGCATAATAACACATTGTGTTTTGTCAACGATTTTTAGTGCCTCAAGACGTTGGAATCGTGAAGTAGAAGGTAGAGCCGCGGCCGGGCTCGGACTCCACCCAGATGCGCCCGCCGTGGCGCTCGACGATCTTCTTGCAGATCGCGAGGCCGACGCCGGTGCCCGGGATCTCGGTCCGCAGCCGCTTGAAGATGGCGAACACGGCCTCCGCCTCGGCGGGATCGATGCCGATGCCGTTGTCGCGCACCGAGAAGACCCATTCGCCCCCCTCCCGCCGCGCGGCGACGTGCACCTTCGGCGGCTCCTGGCCGCGAAATTTCAGTGCGTTTCCGATCAGATTATGAAAAATCTGAACGATCTGGGAGGGCTCGACTTCAATCTTCGGCAGCGGCGAGCGGGTGACCGCCGCGCCGGTCTCCTCGACCGTGTCCCGCAGATCGCCGAGGGCCTGCTCCAGCAGGTCGTCGATGCTGGCGGCCTCCAGCCGCCGCTCCCGGGCCTCGACGCGGGTGAGCGCCAGCAGGTCCTCGATCAGCCGGCGCAGCCGGCGGGCCGCGCCGACGACGACGTCGGCCAACTCTTCCCCCTCGGCGCCGAGCTTCCCCTGGCTGTCCTCCTTGAGGAGCTGGGTGTAGCGCTCCATCATGCGGACCGGCTCCTGCAGCTCGTGCGAGGCCATGGAGGCGAACTGCAGCAGCTCCTCGTTGGCGCGCCGGAGCTCCGCCGACTGCCGGGCCCTCTCCTCCTCGGCCTCCTTGCGGCCGGTGATCTCCTCGACCAGGCCGTCGATGCGGGTGGTTCCGCCGTCGCGGACCACGGTGCCGATCACCTCCACCCAGATCATCCGCCCGTCCGCCCGCCGCAGCCTCGCCTCCCGCGCGGCGCCCGCAAGGGGGCCGTTCGCGCCCCCCCACCCCGCGGCCGCGGCGATGAACGGCTCGAGGTCCAGGGCGTTGGCGCTCTCGAGGTCGTCGACGCCCAGGAGCTGCAGGAACCCGGGGCTGGCGTTGAGCAGGCGCCCCTGCGGCGTAGCGCTAAACACCGCCATCCGCGCCCGGTCGACGAGCGATTCGAGCGGCGCCGCGCCGGCGGCCGGGCGGGCACGTTTCCTGACGGGATCCAGGGCCGTCCGCACCGCCTGCGGCAGGCGGAGGAAGGCGGCAGGGCCCTTGACGAGGTAGTCGGCGGCCCCCAGGCGCGTGGCGCGCAGGGCGGTCTCGGCGTCTCCCAGGCGGGTGAAAGGGATCACCGGCACCTCGGGCCAGTCCTCCTTCAGGGCCGTCAGGAGGGCCAGCCCGTCCGCCCAGCCGAGCTTCAGCTCGAGGATCACGAGGTCGAAGCTCCTCCTGCCGCAGGCGCGGCCGAAGGCCGGCGCGTCGGCGATCTCCTCGACGGCGAACCGCGGCAGATCGCGCTCCAGGACGACCCGCGCGAGGGCGCGGTCGTCGGGATCGTCGTCGATGAGCAGGATGAGAGGGAGGCCGTCGCGCATGCGTAACCTGCAACCTATAGAAAGGCGGGTGTGAAATCCACTTACCGATGGCTATAATTCCTTTATACCTCTCGATATAGAGCCGGCCCACGGGCCCAGGGGGGGAGATGGACTTTGAGCAGCGGCTGAGCCGCGAGATGCTGAAGATCGCCTCCTGGCCGCGCGGCCCGCTCCAGGACGCGGACGCGCTGCTCGACCATCTGCTGGCCCACGCGGGCGGCATCCTGGAGGCGCCGCGCGTCCTGCTGGCCTGGGAGGAGGCGGACGAGCCCTGGCTCTATCTGGCGCACCGGTCCGGCGGCGGGATCGAGCGGTCGCGGGAGGCCCCGCTCGCCGACCCCGAAGCCCTCGAGGAGGTCCTGCGCCACCGCTTCGCCCTGGATCGGGCGGAATCCTGGCCGGTGCGGGGGGAGACGGTCCAGGGGCGCCTCTTCGCGCTCGACCGCCCCGGCCCCGCGGAGGACTCTCTGGTCCTGGGCGAGATCGTGGCCCAGCGCGTCGCCGCCGAGCTCGACCAGTTCTACCTCACCCACCAGTTGCGGACCGCCGCGGTGACCGACGAGCGGGTGCGGCTCGCCTGCGACCTCCACGACGGCATGCTGCAGTCGCTCACCGGCACGGCCCTGCAGCTCCAGGCGCTGGCGAAATGGATGGAGAAGGACCCGCCGGCCCCGCCCGCCGACCTGCGCGAGATCCTGCGCGAGATCCAGCAGCTCATCGCCGCCGACCAGCGGGACCTGCGCTTCTTCATCGAGGAGCTGAAGCCGGTGCCGCGCGCGCTCGCCGGCCAGGAGGATCTCGCCAGCCGGTTGGCGGAGCTCGCGGACCGGCTGAAGCGCCTCTGGGTGCTCGACATCGACATCCACCTCGAGGGGCTCGACGGGCAGCTCTCGGAGGCCTTCACCCGCCAGCTCTACCGGCTGGTGCGCGAATCCCTGTTCAACGTCGCCCGCCACGCCGGGGCGTCGAGGGTCCGGGTCGAGATCGTCTGGCGCGAGCGGGCCCTGAGCATCACCGTCACCGACGACGGCCGCGGCTTTCCGTTCACCGGCCGCTACGATCACGAGGAGCTGCAGCGGCAGAAGCTGGGGCCGGTCAGCCTCAAGGAGCGCATCGCCGCCCTCGGCGGCTCGATCGCCATCGACACCGGTCCGGGGCTGACCCGGCTGGAGATGCGCCTGCCGGCGCAGGGGGGAGCCCGATGACGGCGACGACACCGAGGGAAATTCCGGCGGCGATCCGGCTGGTGGTGGCGGACGATCACCCGATCGTGCTGGAGGGGCTCGAACGGCTCTTCGGCCTGGAGGGGGATCTGGAGATCGTCGCCCGCTGCGTCAACGCCCGGGAGGCGCTGGAGGCGGTGCGCCTGCACCGGCCGGACGTCGTGCTGCTCGACGTCCGGCTGCCCGGCGGCAGCGGGCTCGACGTGCTGGACCAGATCCGGCGGGAGGGGCTGCCGACCCGCGCCGTGCTGCTCGCCGGCTCGGTCACCCCGGACGAGATGATGGAGGCCCTGCGGCTGGGCGCCCGCGGGGTGGTGCTCAAGGAGATGGCGCCGGAGCTGCTGATCCGCTGCATCCGCACGGTCCACGCGGGCGGGCGCTGGCTGGAGGACGACTTCCTCAGCCGCTCCATCGAGGGGATCCTCGACCGCGACGGCGTCGCCCGCTCGGGCCGGCAGCCGCTCTCCGCGCGCGAGATGGAGATCGTCCGCCTGGCGGCCACCAGCCACCACAACCGCGAGATCGCCGAGACCCTGCACATCGCCGAGGGGACGGTGAAGGTCCACCTGCACAACATCTACGAGAAGCTGGGGATCGACGGCCGGGTGGAGCTGACGATCTACGCGCGGGATCATGGGTGGGTGTGAGGGGCCGGCACCGCTATACTCTCCCCGCATCCATGTCCGGCCGTCAGAGATTCCGTTACGAGCTCCCCCTGAACGCCCGGCACCGCCGCGTGCGCACGGTGCCGGCGGGGGATCGACATTGCGGCTGGATCGAGATCCTGCCTCCCCCGCCGCCGCCCCGCCGGCTGGCCGGGACCCAGAGAGCCGACTGCGCGGTGATCGGCGCCGGGTTCACCGGCCTCGCCTGCGCCCGCCGGCTGGCCGAGCTGCGGCCGGGTTGGCGGATCGCCGTGCTCGACGCCCATCGCGCCGGCGCGGGTGCCTCGGGGCGCAGCTCGGGGTTCGTGGTCGACCGCGCCCACTTCGTCGCCCGCATGGAGCCGGCGGCCAGCCGGATCTACCGCGATCTCTGCCGTTTCGGCATCGAGCGGCTGCGCGCGGCGGTCCAGGGGCACGGCATCGAATGCGACTGGGACGAGTCGGGGTGGCTCCACGCCGCCGCCGGCGAGGAGGGCGCCGCCGCTCTGCCCAACCTGCGCGCCTGGCTGGATACCCTGGATGAGCCCTATGAGTGGCTGGACGCCGCCGGCCTCGCCCGCATCACCGGCACCACGCACTACCGCGCCGGCATCCGGCTCCCCGGCAGCGTGCTGGTGCAGGCGGCCGCCCTGGCGCGCGGCCTTGCCTCAACCCTGCCGGCCAATGTCGAGCTGTTCGAGGAGTCGCCGGTGCGGACGATCGACAGCGGCCAGCGCTTCCGGCTGGAAACGGACGGGGGCGCCGTCGAAGCCGACCGCCTGTTCCTGGCCGCCAACGGCTGCACGCCGGCGCTCGGCTTCCTGCGCCGGCGGGTCTTCCCGCTGTTCACCTTCGGCAGCCTGACCCGACCGCTCACCTCCGTGGAGCAGGCGGCGCTGGGCGGCGAGCGGGAGTGGGGGCTGCTCGCCGAGGACGCGATGGGCTCGACGGTGCGCCGCACCCGCGATCAGCGCATCCTGATCCGCAACTCCGCCCACTACACCCCCCGCCTGGCGGTGGACGACGCCCGCCGGCTGGACGCGCGGGCGCTGCACCGGGTGGCCTTCCAGGCCCGCTTCCCGGCGCTGCGCCACGTCGAGTTCGACTACACCTGGGGTGGCATCATGGGAGCGTCCCCGAACCGCGGGCACAGCTTCGGAGAGCTCGCGGAGGGGCTGTTCGCGGCGGCCGGCTACACCGGCGCCGGCATTGCCATGGGGACCACGGCCGGCCTCCTGCTCGCCGACCTCGCCCTCGGCGAGGAGTCGGAACGTCTGGAGGCCATGCTCGGCCTGCCCGCTCCCACCCGCCTGCCTCCCCAGCCCTTCCTGGGAGTCGGCGCCCGCTGGCAGGTGGGGCGGATGAACGCCTCGGCGGCCGAGACGCTCTGATTCCTCCTGCCTACGCCGCCGCCTCGGGGCTGAACCGCTTCTGCATGATGTCCTTGCCGCGGTGGATGAAGCAGGTGTCGATGTGCTTGGGCTGGAACCAGCGCTGCACGAAGTCCTGCACGTCGTCGTTGTTGAACGGCTTGCAGGAGTAGACGTCGATGCTGATGAAGCGGTTGTTGGCCGAGGTGTGGATCTGGATGCCGCTCTCGATGATCGGCACCCAGCCGCTGTAGCCCGGCTTGCCGGGGAAGGCCGTCTCGCAGGTCTTGAAGATGTAGGGCTGGGTCTGCTTCGTCATCTTGAGATGGATGCAGATCTGGTCGAGGAACTCGTAGCCCCGGTCGAGGTCGCAGCAGGCTTCCACGTCACAGCCGAAGCAGTCGAGGACGAGCTGGAAACCCCAGGAGGTCTGCTCGGTCGGGCCACAACAGGATTCAGTCTGAGTCATAGTTTCCATGGTATTCGTCTCCATCTCCATAAGTCCTTCAAAATAAGCCGCGCAGACTCAGGCCGCCGGCTGCTTTCTCGTCTGTAGCGATTCCCGCACGTTCGGGAAGTAGGGGGTTCCCAGGTCGCCGATCTTCTGCCCCGCCGGCACCCAGGCCGGACGGTCCTCCCAGCGCGGAGCGGTCTCGAAGCCGAGGTCGCGCCAGAGGCGGGCGGCGAACTCGGGGGTCAGGGGCGCCGCCAGCACCGCCAGCGTCTTGGCCGCCAGCAGCTCCAGGGTCAGCGCGGTGCGCCGCTCCTCGCCGCGGGCGGGCACGCGGTGCCACTTCTCCTCGGCCTTGCCGAAGCGGTGCGCCTCGCGCACCAGCGCCGAGAGCACCCGCGCCGCCGCCTGCGGCGAGAAGGTGGCCGCCTCGTAGGCCCGGGCGGCCTCGGCGATGAGCTCCTCCAGCCGGCCGAAGAAACGGCGCTGCTCGACCGTCCAGTCGCCGGTCGACGGCGCCGTGCCGCCGGCATCCCGCCGGACCTTCTCGCCGAGCTCGGCGAGCCACGACTGCCAGGCGCCGAGCTCGCGGTCGCAGGTGGCCTCGAAGTCGTCGATCGTGAAGTTGGTCCCCTCGGTCTCCGGGCAGGTCCAGGCCAGGTAGAAGCGCATCACGTCCGCCGGCACGTCGGCCAGCAGCTCGCGCCCCCAGATGGCATGCCGCCGGCTGGTCGAGAACTTGAGGCCGTCGAGCCGGTAGAACTCGTTCATGATGAACGCCGCCGGCATTCTCAAGGACCGGTCGTAGGCCATCCACATGGCGGGCAGGAAGACCGCGTAATAGAAGCCGTTGTCGAAGCCGAAGCAGTGCACGAACTCGCCGTCCTCGGACTTCCAGTAGTCCTCCCAGCTCCCCTCCGGACCCGCGAGATGCTGCGCGTAGGAGAGGTAGCGGGGGGCCATCTCGCACCAGACGAAGATCCGCTGATCGTCGAACCCCTCGACCGGCACCGGGATCCCCCAGTCGGTCACGTGGGTCACCGCGATATCGGGCGCCCCGGCGTCCAGCACCTGCTCGCAGAGCGAGCGCAGGCTGGGGTTCATCTTCACCTTGAGGTGGAACTCCCGCAGCTCCTTCTCCCAGCGGCTGATGGGGAAGAAGAGGCGGGTGAAGGGGCGCCGCGCCGGCGGGTTGCCGCAGGTCGTGCAGACGGAATCGAGCAGGTCGACGCAGTCGTTCGGGCGCCCGCAGTCCTCGCACAGGTTGCCGCCCGACGCCGAGCCGCAGTGCGGGCAGCGGCCGCGGATGTAGGCCTCGTAGAGATAGCGCTCGCAGGTCTCGCACCAGGGGGAGAGGGTCTCTTTCGCCACCAGGTGGCCGTCGGCGTGGAGCCGCTGGAAGAACTCCCGCGTCATCCGCACGTGATGGGGCGAGGCGTTCGGGCGCACGAATTCCGCGAGCTCGATCCCCGCCGCCTCGAGCGTCGCCTGGATGTCCGCCGCCATCCGGTCGGCCCCCTCCTGGGCGCTCAACCCCAGGCGAACGGCGTTGGTCTGGGTGTAGCTCTGGTTGTCGTCGGTGCCGAAGATGTAGTCCGCGTCCACCCCGCGGCCGCGCAGGTAGCGGGCGTGGATGTCGCCGGCCAGGTAGGGCCCGGAGAGGTGCCCCACGTGCAGATCGCCGTTCGGGGTGGGCGGGGCGGCGCTGACCATCGTCCGTAACGGACGCTTGGCCGCTTTCTCCGCCTTATCAGCCCCTTTATCGGCCCATAAGCGCAGGTCCTCCCACCAGACGGTGAGGAAGACCAGCTCCTCGGTCTCCGAGCTGTTGGTCAGCGTGTGGTGATCGAACGGGTCGTGGTAGCAGACGCTGCCCGGCCCGACCTCGACCGACTCGTCGCCGATCCTCATCACACCGCGCCCCTTGGTGAAGAAGAAGGTCTCCCCCTCCTGGTGGGCGTGGTGCTTGGTGCTGCCGCCGGGGGGCACGACGGCCCAGGCGGCGCCGAACGGCGGCTCGACCACGTCCTTCCACGGATAGAGCATCTGGACCTGGATCCCATAAGCCTCGAACAGCTTCTCGGGGTCCAGCCTCTGAATATGCATGCGTCGACTCTCCTCGGGGTGTTGCTTGACGTCAGAGCGCGTAGTTCTCGACCGCCACGCGCGCGCCGTGCGCGGCGAGCAGCGACGTGGTGATATCCCCCGCCCGGATGGGCAGGAGCGACAGCACGGTCTCGCTGGCGCCGTGGGTCTCCTCGGAGAACCCCTGGAGGAAGACCCCCGGGGTGAACGAGGGGGCGGCCGCCACCCGGTAGCTGCGCTCGATCTTGTAGCCGCCGTTGCCGTCGCGCTCGAAGTACGGCGCGAGATCGTCGAGCAGCGGGTGCTTCTTGCGCCAGGTGTAGCCGGTGCAGACGACCATCCCGTCGGCCTCCAGCGTCACCTCCTGGTCGTGCAGCAGGTCGCGGAAGCGGGCGATCACCGCGCCGCCCGTCTCCAGCAGGCTTTCGAGATGCATGTAGGAGCGGATGCGGGCGCGGTTCCGGCCCACCACCTTCTCCTGGTACAGCGCCTTGTAGATCTTCCGGATCAGCGCCATGTCGACCACCGCGTAGTTGACGTCCTTGCAGTGGTCGAGGATCATCCGGCGCTTCTCTTCCGGCAGCCCGTAGAGGACGTCGACCATCCCCGGGAAGAAGACCTCGTTGGTGAAGTCGCTGTCGTCCACCGGCTTGTAGGCGAAGCGCCGGATCGCCCCGGTCACGTCCGCATTCTTGTAGTTGCACAAAATATGATAAAATAGCTCCGCCGCACTCTGCCCGGAGCCCACGACGACAAAACGGTACGGCGCTTCCGGATCGGGGAAGTCCCGTTTCAGGCGCAGCATCGACTCGTGGGAGTGGAAGGCGCGCCCGCCGGGCTGCAGCTCGATCCCCTCCGGAGCGCAGGGCACGCCGCCGGTCGCCAGCACGACGTTGCGCGTCAGCAGCTCCTCGACGTCCCCGGTCGCGATGTCGCGGGCGAGGATCCTGAGCAGCCGCACCTCCCCCTCCTGCTGAACGGGGAGGACGGAGAGGACCTCCTTGCCGTAGCGCACCCGCTCCTTCAGCTCGCCGGCCACCCAGCTCAGGTAGTCGTTGAACTCGATGCGCGTGGGGAACAGGTCGCGCAGGTTCAGGAATTCGAAGAGGCGCCCCTTGACCTTCAGGTAGTTCAGGAAGGTGAACCGGCTCTGGGGATTGCGGATGGTGGCCAGGTCCTTGAGCACCGAGATCTGGATCAGCGAATCCTCGATCAGCATGCCCGGATGCCAGACCGCCTTGGGCTTGCACTCCAGGAACAGGCGCCGCAGCTCCCGGCCGTCCGGACCGGCCGTCTCCTCCAGCGCCACGCCCAGGGCCAGGTTGGCGGGACCGAAGCCGATCCCGATCACGTCGTAGATGTCTTGCCGCATGTTTTCTTCGCTCATATCAGGCTACCCGCACGGTCCGCAGAAGAGGAAAGAATGAAGTACGGGTACACCGCCTCCAAAAACCGGGAAACCGCATGCGCCTCCACGATTTAGGGTGCAGCCCCAGCGACGAAGGGGGACAACACAACTTCTTTTCAGTCTTCGGGTTACGTTAAATACAGGCAGGTCTGATACGGCGTCTTTAAATACGGCGGCGGGCTGGAAATCGGATTCATCCGCGGCCGGAAATCTTTTTTTTACCCTCTCACAGCCGCCGGTCGATCCAGCAGCCGCCGAGGACGCGGGTGCCCCGGTAGAAGACGGCGGCCTGGCCGGGGGTGATGCCGCGCTGGGGTGTGGCGAACTCGACCTCGGCGCGCCCCTCCCCCAATGGCCGGATGCGGGCCGCGACGCCCAGATGCCGGGAACGGATCTTCACCGTCGCCTCGACCTCCCCCTCGGGATCACGTCCGATCCAGTGCAGCCGCTCGCCGAGCAGCCCCGGGGCCATCAGCTCGGCATCCTCCCCGACGACGACCCGGTTGGTCTCGGGCTCGATCCGCAGCACGTAGAGGGGGCTCCTGGCGGCGAGCCCGAGCCCCCGGCGCTGCCCCACGGTGTAGCGGTAGTAGGGCTGGCCGGCCCCCAGCTCCTCGCCCTGGGAATCGACCAGCACGGCCGGCTCCGGGGACGCCGCGCCCGGGAACCGGACGGCGGCCTCGGCCTCGACGAACTCGCGCACGCCGCCGGCCACGAAGCAGACCTCCATGCTCTCCCCCTTTTCGGCCACCACCAGTCCCGCCTCGCGGGCGAGCTCGCGCACTTGCGGCTTGGTCAGCTCGCCCAGCGGAAAGAGCGAGGCGGCGAGCTGCGCGGCGGTCAGCTCGAAGAGGTAGTAGCTCTGGTCCTTGTCGGTGTCGACGGCGGTGTGCAGCTCGGGGCCGTCCGGGCCCGGCAGGATGCGGGCGTAATGGCCGGTCGCCACCTGGCCCGCGCCCAGCCGTCGCGCCCGCTCGAGCAGGAGGTCGAACTTGATCCAGGTGTTGCACCGCACGCACGGGCTGGGCGTGCGGCCGGCGAGGTAGTCGTCGACGAAGGGATCGACGACCTTGTCGCGGAACTCCTGGTCCAGGCGCAGGGTGTAGTGGGGGATGCCTGCCTGCTGGGCCACCCGCCTGGCGTCCCCGAGATCGAGGGCGCCGCAGCAGCGGCCGTGCGTCTCGACGCTCGACTGGTCCCAGAGCAGCATGGAGAGGCCGACCACCGGCCGCCCCTGGCGCGCCAGCATCCAGGCGGCGACCGAGGAGTCGAGGCCGCCGCTCATGGCGACCGCGATCAGGCCGCCTCCGAGGTCTGGCGCCGTCATGCCACCGCCCTCCGCAGCTCGGCCACCTCGCGCGCCAGCGCGTCGAGGAAGGCGTCCACGTCGTCCTCCGTGTTGGCGATGCCGAAGCTCACCCGCAGGGAGGAGAGCGCCTCCTGGCGCGAGATCCCCATCGCCAGCAGCGTCTTGCTCGGCTCGACGCTCCCCGAGGAGCAGGCGGAGCCGGTGGAGACCGCGAAGCCGGCGAGATCGAGCCGGATCAGCAGCGATTCGCCCTCGGCTCCGGGAAATGCCACGTGCGCGGTGTTCGGCAGCCGCGGCGAGCCCTGGCAGTGGAGGATCGCCCCCGGGACACGCGCCGGCAGCGCCGCCTCGAAGCGGTCACGCAGGGCGGCGAGATGGACGGTCCTCCGCCCCATCTCCTCGCGGGCGGCGGCCGCCGCCGCGCCGAGACCGGCGAGCGCCGGCACATTCTCGGTGCCCGCCCGGCGCCGCCGCTCCTGGCTGCCGCCGATCAGGTACCCCGAGAGCTCCGCCCCCTTGCGCACCCAGACCGCCGCCGCTCCCAGCGGGCCGTAGAACTTGTGAGCGCCGAGGACGAGATAGTCGACGCCCAGCGCGGGGGCGTCCACCGGGATCTTCCCCACCGCCTGCACGGCATCGCAGAGCACAGGCACCCCGCGCTCCCGGCAAACCGCGGCGACCTCCGCGACCGGCTGCAGGGTGCCCACCTCGTTGTTGGCGAGCATCAGGGCGACCAGCCGCGTATCCGGCCGCAGGGCCGCGGCGACGTCCTCCGCCGGGACCACGCCGTCACCGCGCGGGGACACCCGTGTCACCTCCATCCCCTCCTCGGCCAGCCGCGCCGCCGCCTCGCGGATCGACGGATGCTCGATCGCGGAGATCACCAGGTGCCCTTGCCGGCCCGCTTGGCGAGCGAGATGAAAGAGGACGGCGTTGTTGGCCTCGGTCCCCGAACCGGTGAACACCACCTCGGGCGGCCGGCCGCCGATCAGCGCCGCGACCTCTTCCCGGGCCGACTCCACGGCCTCGCGCGCCCCCTGTCCGAAACGGTGGACGGAGGACGGGTTGCCATGCAGCCCCCCGCCGAGCCAGGGGAGCATGGCCTCGCGCGCCCGGGGGTGGAGCGGGGTGGTGGCGTTGTTGTCGAGGTAGATCGACGTCATGGCCGGCCTATTGTAGACCGTCCCGTGGAGCGGTCATGGCCTTGCACCGCCCGGGCATCAATGCCCGGGCTACGCTGGAAACGAAAAGCCGGCTGAAGCCGGCTCCAAATGTACACTGGTCTCCTTGGAGTCGGCTTTAGCCGGCTTCTCTTTTGAAGCGTAGCCCGGGCATTGATGCCCGGGCGGTGCAAGGCCACCGGTCCCCCGATCCAGGAATCCCGACCCCCGGCACGGCTGTTGAATGCTTCCTGGCTTTGCCTCGACGACCGGTCCTCTCTTTGGCAGTTTTTTTGAAGTCTGATTGAAGGTGACCCGAATGCGCGCACGGCTCCGTCTGACGCTCCTCGCCCTCCTCGCCCTCTCCCTGCTCTCTCCCATGGCCGCGTCCGCCGCCAAACCCACCCGGGCGGAGCGCAAGGCGGAGAAGGAGGCGTTCCAGAAGCTTCCCGACAAGTACCGCGCCTGGCTGGAGTCGGTCGATCTCCTGATCACCGACGACGAGCGCTCGACCTTTCTGGCGCTCGACAAGGATTACTCGCGCGATGACTTCATCAAGAAGTTCTGGCTGGCGCGGAACCCCTACAAGTCCGCCCGCAACCAGTTCCAGGAGCGCTGGGAGGCCAACGTCGAGCAGGCGAAGCAGCTCTTCGGCAGCCTGACCGACGACCGCTCCCGCATGCTGCTGCTCAACGGTCCGCCGGCGAGCCGGCTGGAGGGGCGCTGCACGAGCATCATCTGGCCCGTCGAGGTCTGGTTCTACGCCGGCAGCGACCGCATCCACTCCGAGTTCCTGGTGATCTTCTACCGCCGGTGGGGCGCCGGTCCGTTCCGGGTCTGGACCGCCCAGGAGGGGCTCGACGCCCTCTTCTCCGGCGGTGCCGGGGAAGGCGGCGGCGCCACCGGCGGCGGCCGCGACCTCAACACGATCGCCAACGGCTGCCGCGACGGCGACAAGATCGCGGGCGCCATCGGCTTCATCTATCGCCAGGGGATGGAATACAGCCTGCTCGAGGCGCGCATGATGGCCAAGCCGGACAAGCAGGCCGGCGAGTGGGTCACCTCCTTCAACGCCTACTCGACCGACCTCGCCGCGGGAGCGCTCCCCCTGCCGGCCAAGCTCAGCTTCGAGTTCCCCGGCCGCTACCAGAACCGCACCGTGCTGGAGGGGCTGGTCAGCGTGCCCGTGGAAGGCGCCGGCCAGTCGTCGCTCGCCGGCACCCACACCTACGACCTGCTGCTCAACGGCGAACTGCTGCAGAACGGCCAGCTCTTCGACAGCTTCCGCTACAAGTTCGACTTCCCGACCAGCGGCGCCGGCAGCGCCGGGGCCACGCTGCCGCTGATCTTCCAGCGCTTCCTGCGGCCGGGGGACTACACGCTGATCGTCAAGGTGGAGGACATCAACTCCGGCAAGGCCTTCCGCGAGGAGCGCACGCTCACCGTGCCCTCCTCGGACCGGGTGGCCGCCGGGCCGCCGCCGAGCGATCCGGACTCCGCCAGCGCCCGCATCCTGCAGACCGTGTACGAGGCCCGCGCCGCCCTCTCGACGGGGGACACCACGCTCAAGCTGGTGCGGCCGTTCGGCGAGCTGCAGACCGGCATGCAGCGCTTCGACACCCTCTCCACCGGCAACAACATCGACAAGGTGACCTTCGCCCTCGACGGCAAGCCGGTGCTCACCAAGCGGCGCCCCCCGTACAGCGTCGAGCTCGACCTCGGCTCCCTGCCGCGCCCGCGCCGGCTCACCGTGGCGGGCTTCGACGCCAAGGGGGCGCAGGTGGCCGGCGACGAGATGCTGATCAACTCCGCCGCCAACCGCTTCCAGGTGCGCCTGGCCGAGCCGCAGCGGGGGAAGAAGTACGAGAGTAGCCTGCTCGCCCGCGCCGAGGTGTCGGTGCCCGACGGCCAGACCATCGAGCGGGTCGAGTTCTACCTCAACGAGGCGCTCGTCGCGACCACCTACCAGGAGCCCTATCAGCAGCCGATCATCCTGCCCAAGGGGGAGGAGATCGCCTACGTCCGCGCCGTCGCCTACCTGCCCGACGGCAACTCGACGGAGAGCTTGGTCTTCGTCAACGCCCCGGAGAACATGGCCGAGGTGGAGGTCAACTTCGTCGAGCTCTACGCCACGGTGCTCGACCGCAACCGCCGGCCGGTCGAGGGGCTCGAGCAGAAGGACTTCGCGGTCTCCGAGGACGGCGTCAAGCAGGAGATCGCCCGCTTCGAGCGGGTGGCCAACCAGCCGATCCACGCCGCGGTGACGATCGACATCTCGTCCTCGATGGACAAGAACCTCGACAAGGCGCGGACCTCGGCCCTCCAGTTCCTCCAGGGGACGATCAAGCCCAAGGACCGGGCGGCGGTGGTGACCTTCAACGACCATCCGAACCTCACCGTGAAGTTCACCAACGACCTCCCCGCGCTGGCGGGCGGGCTCGCCGGCCTCAAGGCCGAGCGCGGCACGGCGCTCTACGACAGCATCATCTTCACCCTCTACTACTTCACCGGCGTCAAGGGTCAGCGGGCCATGCTGCTGCTCACCGACGGCAAGGACGAGGGGAGCCGCTTCACCTACGAGGACGCCCTGGAGTACGCCCGCCGCGCCGGCGTCACCATCTATGCCATCGGCCTGGGGGACGACGCCGACAAGCGCAAGCTGGAGAAGATCTCCGAGGAGACCGGCGGCCGCGCCTTCTTCCTCAAGAGCGTCGACGAGCTGGCCGGCATCTACTCGACGATCGAGACCGAGCTGCGCTCGCAGTACCTGGTCGCCTACCAGTCGAGCAACACGACCGGCGGCAACACCTTCCGCTCGATCGACCTCAAAGTGAACAAGCCGGGGCTGGAGCCGAAGACGATCCGCGGGTATTACCCGTAGGCAGCGACAACGCAGGGCGGAGAGCCATGAGAAACGATGCCGCGCCCATCGACGATCTAAACGTAGGGGCGGGGCTTGTCCCCGCCCTCGCCCCGGAGGGGCGGAATTTGAATAGCCTGGGGCGTAAGCCCCAGGACCCGCCGCCCCACCCAATCCCGGAGCCCCGAAGGGGCGACACCCACCGGCCCGCCAAGTGTCGCCCCTTCGGGGCTCATGAATTCTTGGGAATCCGGGCTACCTGGGGCTCACGCCCCAGGCTATTCAAATTTCGCCCCTCCGGGGCGAGGGAGGGGACAAGCCCCTCCCCTACGAAAAGAACGAACGTCCTTACTGTAAGTGAACCGTATTGGGACAAGCCCCTCCCCTACGTTTCGGTCGCCAGGACTCTGTTCTTCGTTTCTCTCCTCCTTCTGCCAGTCTTTGCCGCCGCCTCCCCGCCCACCCAGTCGCAAAAAGCGGCGATCGCCAAGCTCCCCGAGGCCTATCAAGCCTTCCTCGCGGAAGTCGAGATCCTCCTTTCCGACGCGGAGCGGGCGGCCTTCCTGGCGCTCGCCAAGGACTACCAGCGCGACGCCTTCATCAAGCAGTTCTGGGAGGTGCGGGACACGGTCCAGCGGACCGCCCGCAATGAGTTCCGGGAGAGCTGGGAGTCCAACTTCCAGCAGGCGAGGGAGCTGTTCGGCGACGTCAGGGACGGGCGCACCCGCGCGCTCCTGCTCAACGGCATGCCCTACGAGCGGCTGGAGTCCAACTGCTCGCTGATCCTGGCTCCCGTCGAGGTCTGGTTCTACGAGCCGACCCCGAAGTACCGGGAGCCGTTCGTCCTCGTGCTCTACCGCAAGTGGGGGGCCGGCCCCTTCCGGCTCTGGGATCCCAACGAGGGGATCGACGTCCTGTTCGCCGGCGAGAGCGGTCCGCTCGGCGGCGGGCACTCGCTCGGCGAGATCGCCAGCAACGGCTCGACCGGCTGCGGCACCGACGAGCACGCGCGCCGGATGGCCGCCGGCATCGCCTGGGTCATGGGCCAGGCCCGGGACTGGATCTACATCCAGGCGCGCCTCGACGAGCCCCCCAAACCGCCCGGCGGCGAGTGGGTCTCGGCCTTCAGCTCCTACTCGACCGACGTGCCGGCGGGCGCCGCCCCGCTCGCCGCGAAGCTCGACCTCGCCTTCCCCGGCCGCTGGCAGAGCCGGACGATGACGCGGGCGGTGGTCACCGTGGCGCCCGGCGCCGCCGGCCAGGCCAGGCTCGGCGAGGCGCGCTCCTACAACCTCCTGCTCAACGGCGAGGTGCTCTCCAACGGCGAGCTGTTCGACAGCTTCCGCTACAAGTTCGACCTGCCGGCTTCCGAAACTCCGGAGGCGCTCCCCCTGACCTTCGAGCGCCCCTTGCGGCCGGGCGACTACACGCTGATCGTCAAGCTGGAGGACGTGAGCTCCGGCAAGGTCTACCGCGAGGAGCGCCCGCTCAGCGTGCCGCTGATGACTGCCGCGGCGCCCGCGACTTCCGCTCCCCGCACCCCGGAGGAGGCCGAGGCCGCCCGCCGCCTCGCCGAGGCCGACGCCGCCCTGCGCTCGGGGGACACCACGATCAAGCTGGTGCCGCCGTTCGGCGAGCTGCGCAGCGGCATGCAGCGCTTCGACACCCTGACCACCGGCCCCGGCATCGAGAAAGTGACCTTCTCGCTCGACGGCAAGCCGGTGTGACCAAGAAGTCGCCGCCGTTCAGCGTCGAGCTCGACCTCGGCGGCGTGCCGCGCACCCGCACCCTCGCCGTCGCCGCCTACGACGCCAAGGGGGAGACCCTGGCCTCGGACGAGCTCCAGATCAACGCCACCGGCAACCGCTTCCGCGTCCACCTCGTCGAGCCGCAGAAGGGGAAACGCTACGAGAGCAGCCTGCTGGCCCGTGCCGAGGTCGAGGCGCCCGAGGGGGAGACGGTCGAGCGGGTGGAGCTCTATCTCAACGAGACGCGGATCGCCACGCTCTACCAGCCCCCCTATCTCCATCCCGTCACGCTGCCGAAGGGGGACTCCCTGAGCTACGTGCGGGCGGTCGCCTATCTCACCGACGGCAACTCGACCGAGAGCCTGGTCTTCGTCAACGCGCCCGAGGAGATGGCGCAGGTCAACGTCGACTTCGTTGAGCTCTACGCCACGGTGCTCGACCGCAAGGGGCATCCGGTGACCACGGGGTTCAGTGCCCACGATTTCACAGTCGCCGAGGACGGCGCCCGGCAGCAGATCGCCCGCTGCGAGCCGGTGACCGACCTGCCGATCCACGCCGCCGTGGCGATCGACATCTCGGCCTCGATGGCGCCCAACCTGGAGAAGGCGCAGGCCGCGGCCCTGCAGTTCCTCCAGGGGATGGTGCGCCCCAGGGACCGCGCCGAGGTGATCACCTTCAACGACCATCCGGCGCAGGCGGTCAAATTCACCCGCGACATCAAGACGCTGGCCGGCGGGCTCGCCGGCCTCAAGGCCGAGCGCGGCACCGCCCTCTACGACAGCCTGATCTTCTCCTTCTACACCTTCAACGGCCTGAAGGGACGGCGCGCCCTGCTGCTGCTCTCGGACGGCAAGGACGAGGGGAGCCGCTTCAGCTTCGAGGAGGCGCTCGACTTCGCCCGCCGCGCCGGGGTCGCCGTCTACGCCGTCGGCTTAGGGGAAGACGTGGACAAGAAGAAGCTCTCCAGAATCTCCGAGGAGACCGGCGGCCGCGCCTTCTTCCCCCGCCAGGCCGACGAGCTCGCCGCCATCTACGCGGGCATCCAGGAAGAGCTGCGCTCGCAGGTGCTGATCGCCTACCAGTCCACCAGCACCCGCAACGACCCCGGATTCCGCCTCGTCGATCTCAAGGTCAACCGGCCGGGGATGGAAGCCAAGACGGTGCGGGGGTACTACCCGTGAAGCCATTTTGGATTTTGGATTTTGGATTTTCGATTGCCCGAGCGGCTTCGGATTCCAGACGGCTCTCCGTACCCCCCAATCCAAAATCCAAAATCCAAAATCTAAAATCCCTCTACTCCGTCTACGGTAGGATCGCCCTGATGCCGCATCCGCTCCGCCTGTCCCTGCTCGCTGTCCTCGCCCTCTCCCTGTCGATCTCCGCTTTCGCCGCCACTCCGGAGACTCCGGTGCCGGCGGATCTCGCGCCCAGGTACCAGTCCTGGCTCGAGGAGGTGGCGGTGCTGATCAGCCCGCACGAGCGGACGGCGTTCCTGGGATTGCAGAAGGACTACCAGCGCGACGCCTTCATCCGCCGCTTCTGGGAGGTCCGCGATCCCTTTCCGCAGACGCCGGTCAACGAGCTGCGGGCGCGTTGGGAGCCGCGGGCCGAGATGGCCCGCGAGCGCTACGGCAACCTGACGGACGACCGCGCCCGCATGATCCTCCTCAACGGCGAGCCCAAGGAGGTCCTCTCCGGGCGCTGCGACGTGCTGCTGCCGGTCGAGCTCTGGAGCTATCCCGGGACCGAGACCCTCCGCGGCCAGTTCACGATCGCCTTCGTCTCCAAAAACGGCTCGCCCAAGGGGCCTTTCCGGCTCTGGTCCCCCCTGGATGGGATCGAGACGCTGCTCTCGCTCGACCTGCGGGGGAAGATCCAGGAGCCGGAGCGGGGTTTCGCCGCCGTCGCCGAGCTCTGCCCGCGCGGTGAGGACATCGCCGCCCGGCTCGCCGAGGCGATCGACTGGAAACGGATCGAGGAAAAGGCCCATCTCATCCCCCACCCCAGCGAGGAGTGGATCGCGACCTTCGCCTCCTACTCGACCGACGTGCCCGAGGGAGCGGCGGCCTTCCCGGCCCGGCTCGACCTCGCCTTTCCCGGCCGTTTCGGCAGCCGCACCGTGGTGCAGGGGGTGGTCTCGGTGCCGCGCGACGCCGTACGCCCCGAGAAGCTCGAAGGCGCTCCCGAGGCCTACTACAGCTTCCTGGTGGACGGCGAGGTGCTGATCAAGGACGAGCTCTTCGAGCACTTCCGCTATCGGTTCACCCTGCCGCAGAGCGAGGCGACGACGGGGGAGATCCCGGTCGTCTTCCAGCGCAACCTGCGGCCCGGGAGCTACTCGCTGATCCTCAAGATCGAGGACACGGCGGGCAAGCGCTACTTCCGCGAGCAGCGGGAGATCGAGGTGCCGGCGGTCGCGGCGGCGCCGCCGCCCGTTGTCGCCGCCGCGGAACCGGTCTCCAGCGCTCCCGCCGCTCCGGCGGCCCCGGCGGCCGCCGGACTGCAGGGGGTGCTCGGCGAGGCCAACGCCGCCCTCGGCTCCGGCGACCAGACGATCCGCATCCTGGTGCCCCCGCCGGGGCTGGTCACCGGCAAGCTGCGCGTCGAGGCGACGGCGACCGGCCCCGGCATCGCCCGGGTGAGCTTCGAGCTCGACGGCAAGCCGGTGCTCACCAAGAGCCGGCCGCCGTACAGCGTCGAGCTGAACCTCGGGGTGCAGCCCCGGATCCACCGCGTGCGGGCGCTCGCCGTCGACGAGCAGGGGCGCAAGCTCGCGGAGGACGAGATCCCGCTGAACGTCGGCCCCCACCGCTTCGCCGTGCGGCTGGTCGAGCCGCAGGCGGGCAAGACCTACCAGTCGAGCCTGCAGGCCCAGGCCCAGGTCGAGGTCCCCGAGGGGGAGCGGCTCGACCGCGTGGAGCTCTATCTGAACGAGACCCGGCTGGCGACCCTCTACCAGCCGCCGTACACCCAGCCGATCCTCCTCCCCAAGGGGAAGGAGGTCACCTACGTGCGCGCCGTCGCCTATCTCGAAGGGGGCAACTCGACCGAGGACCTGGTGCTGGTCAACGTGCCGGGCTTCAACCAGAAGGTCGACGTCCAGTTCGTCGAGCTCTACACCTCGGTGGTGGACGGGCGCGGGCGGCCGGTCGACGGGCTGGGCAAAGACGACTTCCGCGTGATCGAGGACGGCGCGCCGCAGCAGATCCGCCGCTTCGAGCGGGTCGCGGACGTGCCGATCTACGCCGGCATCCTGCTCGACACCTCGGCCTCGATGAGCGAGGGGGACCGCCTCCACCAGGCCGTGCAGGGGGCAATGGGCTTCTTCGACAAGGTGATCACCCCCAAGGACCGGGCGGCGGTGATCACCTTCGCCGACCAGCCGAGCCTGGCGGTGCGCTTCACCAACCAGCAGGAGGTGCTGGCCGGCGGCCTCGCCGGGGTCACCGCGGCCGGCAACACCGCCCTCTACGACAGTCTGATCTATGCCCTCTACTACTTCGGCGGCGTGAAGGGGAAGAAGTCGATCATCCTGCTCTCCGACGGCAAGGACGAGGGGAGCCGCTACAACTTCGGCGACGTCCTCGAATACGCCCGCCGCAGCGGAGTCGCGATCTACACGGTGGGGATCGGCCTCTCGGCGCAGAACGCGGACATCCGGCTGAAGCTCAGCCGCCTCGCCGACGAGACCGGCGGCCGCTTCTTCTTCATCGAGAAGGCCAAGGAGCTCGACGGCATCTACGACGCCATCCAGAAGGAGCTGCGCTCGCAGTACCTCCTCGCCTACCAGTCCTCCCAGGAGGGGGGCCCCGACAAGTTCCGCGCCATCGAGGTGAAGGTCGGCAAGCCCGGCATGGAAGCGAAGACGGTGCGGGGGTATTACCCCTGAGCTCGCTCCCCAACCTCATCCTGGCCTCCGCCTCCCCCCGCCGCCGCGAGCTGCTGGGGGGGCTCGGGCTCCGCTTCACCATTCGCGCGGTCGATCTCGACGAGACGCCACGCCCCGGGGAGGCGCCGGACGAGACCGTCCTCCGACTCGCCCGGGAGAAGGCGGCGGCCCAGGCTCAACCCGGCGAGCTGGTGTTGGCGGCGGACACGGTGGTGGTGATCGACGGCGAACTGCTGGGCAAACCCCGGGACCCCGAGGACGCCCGCCACATGCTCGGCCGGATCGCCGGCCGCGAGCACACCGTGCTGACCGCCGTGGCCCTGGAAGAGCCCGGCCGCAACCGCCGCGCCGTCGAGATGGCCGCCTCGCGCGTCCGCATGGCCCCCCTCACCCCCGAGCGGATCGAGTGGTACGTGGCGACCGGCGAGCCGCTCGACAAAGCCGGCTCCTACGCCGTGCAAGGCATCGGCGCCCTGTTCGTGGAGGAGATTTTTGGGAACTACACCAACGTGGTCGGCCTTCCCCTGCCGCTCACCCTCCGCCTGGTCCGCGAGATCGGGTACGACCTGATGGATTTCCGGTAGCGGCTGTGGCCACCCACGACAGGGAGGCCATCAGCAGGAATCGCCCCCCGGTCCGCCGAAGTAAAAGTATGGCCCGTACTCCTCACCCGCCACCGAGGCCGGCGCGAAGAGCAGCCGGTAGCAGGAGGGGGAGGGCTGCGAGACGTTCAGCGAGGTCCAGGTTCCTCCTGTAGCCGTAGGCTTTTTGATGTAGAAGATATGGGTCTGGTAGGCGGCTTGACCGGATCCCTCGCTGGCAAAGGCGCCGCTGCCCATCGGCGGCCATTGGTCCACGCCCACCGTTTCGCCACCGTAGTCGACCCGATCGGCGAAGTGGGCCAACCGGCCTCCGCGGTATAACGAGACCGGGTAATAACCGATCGCCTGGTATCCCGAGCCCCCCTGCGTGTAGAGCCACCAACGACCCTTGACGAGTTGCCACTGCATCTGGAACGCCAGTTGCGCGCCTCCGCGCTCGCTGTAGCTCGCCCAGATCCCACCCAGAGCCCAGTTCGAATTCGTCTGCACGAATCCAGCGCAGTCCAGGTTGTAACAACCCGTCTGGTCGTAATTGTCCGCCGTCCAATAGATGAAGAAGGCCGCCTTGTTCGTGTTGTACTTCGCCGGATAGACCTGCCAACCTCCCTCCACGGTCTGGGTTTTCTTGCCTTTGCCGCCGACGTACCACTGCTGGGCCAGGGAGAAAATCTGCCCGGCGGCGGTGTTCACGCTCGGGCTCCAGAGGCTCAGCCACGAACTTCCACCATAGTTCTTCACAACCTGATAGGCATGGGCATACTTGTGGGTTACCACCAGATCCTTGGGCGCGGGATTGTCGGACGGCCCATTCACATCGTCCGGAGTCTTATGAAAAAATCTCTCCAGAGTCCTGAAGCGGGTCATTTCCTGCAACGTGATCCGGCGCAACGGAATCGTCCCTTCGGTACAACTCACGGCGTTTCCGAAGGCATCCTCGAGGCCGAGGGTCAAGGGAGAGACGGCCCTCTCCAGCCCCGGTTCCAGAGGAGCCTGATCCGTGCCCACGAGCGCCGGGGGCGGGGCTTCCAACTCGACCTTGTCCAAGCCCAGTTGGCGGACCGACGGTTGCTGTGCGACTGGCACGCAGTCGAAAACCTGACCGTCGAGCAGGAAGCTGTGCGCCGCGTCCACTCCCTCATACAGGGAGAGGATGTGTTGCCGCATCTTTCCGAATTCGACCTCGTCCTGGACTCTGGCTTCCTTGGTTCGTTCGAAAGTCTCGGATCTGGCGGTCCGCACCTCCTGAAGGAACTGTTGGAATGGAACGAAAGGCTTGTCGGCCGCCTGGCCGAAGGCCGCTCCAGAGCCAGCGAGCCATGAAAGGCCGATGAAGATCGTCCTCGGAATCCTCCCCACTGAGAACCTCCTTGCGAGCTTTGCCAGTTTGACTGCCAACCGCTAGTAGCAATTCAACAATACTCGGCAATGCAGATCAGAAAATACAACTGTACGGCATTCTCGATTATACACCACCTGTTTGCCAGGGCTCGTCGAGCCCAGGCGTGGGCCGCTCCGCTCCACGCTTGGGCCGCTCCGACTCAGGGAGGTCCGGGCTCGTCATGGCGTGCCACCCCGCACCGCCCGCGCCCCCGAAGGCTTCCGCGTTGAGTCTGTGATTCATTTTGTTTTCCTTTTGAAAGGCACCCCCGCCGGCCAGAGCGAGGCGGCGGGGGTGCCGGTCGGTTGATGCAGAGGTCAGGGTTTACTGAATGATCAAGGTGTAGTTGACACCCGTCTGTGACTGGTCGGGATTGGTCATGCGGAAGCTGAGGGTGTGCGTGCCCCGCTTCAGCGGCTTCAGGAACAGAAAGTAGCCGTCCGCGACCGCGGTGGAGCGGTCTCCCGGGGCGATTCCGAGATCGGTGAGAAAGGAGGGACTGGGAACCCGCAGGGTGAAGCCCCCGGGCTGGCTCTGGGCCCGGAAAGCGAAGAGGTCCTGGATCGGCTCGCCGTCGAGGGTCGCCTGGAAAGAGACGGCAGGAGCCACGGGGAGGTCGTTGCTGACATCGCACCGCACCCTCTCCAGGGGCGTCGCCATCTGGGAGCAGGCGTCGTCCGCCGCGGGAAACTCGGGCGCGAAGCTCACGAACACTCCCCCCAGGGACAGAAAGATCGCCTTGTCGGCGGGCACTTCACACGTCCGATTGGCAACCCCTTCGAAGGTGCTGGCCAGAAACCAGACCTTCCCCCCCTGGTTGCTGCCGCAAAACCTGCCATCGGGATCGAACGCCGGGTTGGTCGCGATGGGCTCCGCGACCAGCCAGTTGGTCCACTCGCCGGCGAGCTCGTTGTACGACTTGTCAGAGAATTCCTGGCCCGGCTCGACGACTCTGTTGGCGGCGTGGGCCGATGCCGATACCGTCATCACGAGCCCCATCACCGCGACCGCACTGCGCCAAAGGTTTCTGTTCAGTTTCATAACGTTCTCCTTATGCTTCAAATTTTTTGGTTGGTTTGTGCCGCGCCGCCAAGGCGGCAGCGTTCGTACACAAGAGAGATCGGAAGCCGCGGAGAAAAGACGACAGGGGTGGGCTAAAAACTTTTTATCAGAGACGTCGAGGGCAGAGTTGCCAAAGCCTGAGACGTCGAGGGCGACCGCAGGTCGCCCCTACAACCTTCGGCACAAGGTGTACGTGGAACGCAGGTTGTAGGGGCGACCTGCGGTCGCCCTCTTACCGCGGCGAACGAAAGAGCGCCGCTTTCGCGGGCCGGCCCCAGGCTTCGTAGAGGGCGACGAGCCGGGAGAGGTTCGCGCGGGCCTCGCGGGCCTGGCGGGTCTCGGGGCCGGGCCTCGTCGGGAGGAGCTCGTGCGCGCGGAGCAGCCAGGGCTCGGCCTCAGCGAAACGGGAGAGCCCCATGTAAGTCGCGCCGAGGAGGCTCTGCGTGACCCCGAGCCGCCAGTCGCCGGCGGCGCTGGCGGAGAATCGGCGCCGCTGGACCGCGAGCGCGTGAAGGAGCAGCGGTTCCGCGGCGGCCGGGTGCCCCTGGTCGAGGTAGATGTGCGCGAGGCTCACTTCCTGGAGGGCGACGGCCGGATGCTCCCGGCCATAGGCCGGCCGGGAGATCGCCAGGGCTTCCTCGCTTCTCGCCTCCGCCTCGGCGAGCTTGCCCTGGCGCCGCAGGGCGCCCGCGAGATTGGTGAGGCGCTGCGCGTTGGCGGGGTGATCTCTTCCCAGGCTGGCCTGTCCGATCGTGAGCGCTTCGCGATACATCGCCTCGGCGGCCGCGGGGTCGCCGCGATCGCTGACGGTCAGGGCCAGGTTGCTGAGCGCCGTGGCGACGTCCGGATGCCTCGGGCCGCGCGTCTTTCGTGTCACCGCCAGGGTCTCGCGGAACAGGGCCTCGGCGCCGGCCCGGTCCCCTTTCTCGCGCAGGAGGAGACCGAGATCGCTCATGCTCGTCGCCGTCTCGTGGTCGGCCGGTCCGAGCGCCTGGCGCCGGATCGCCAGGGCCGCGCGGTAGTGCGCTTCCGCCTCGCCCAGGCGCCCCTGGTCGAAAAGCACGCGGCCGAGCTCGCTGTGGGTCACGGCGGCCTCCGGGTGCCCCTCGCCGAGAACCTTCCGCCGCATCGCGAGCGCCTCTTCGAGCGTGGCGCGGGCGGCGTCGAGCTCCGCCCTCTTCCCCAGGGCGACGCCGAGATCGTTCAGGCTCTGAGCCAGCTCGCGGCCCGGCCCGAGGGTCTGGCGCCCGAGGGCGACGGCTTCCTGAAGCAGCGGCAGGGCCCGCTCGTAGGCTCCGCGCCGCTCGTAGATCCGGCCCAGGAGGTTGAGCATCTCGCGCCGCAGCTCGGGCTGCGTGGCGAGGTCCTTCCGCGTCCGGGCCACGCCGGCGTCGAGCAGGCTGCGCACCGTGGGCTCCCCTTGATGGGCGCCTTCGAACGGGTCGGCGCTGGTCAGCAGGCCGGTCAGGAACTCGCTCACCTGGGCCGCCTTCCGGGCCTCCAGGCGCACCCGGTCCCGTTCGCTGGCGAGCCGGGTGCCGTAAAAAGCCACGACCGCGGCCAGGGCGAAAACCGCCACCGCGGCGGCCGCCAGGCCTCGCGCATGGCGGCGCGCGAACTTCCGGGTCCGGTAGGCCAGGGAATCGGGGCGGGCGAGGATCGGCTCCTCGGCGAGGTAGCGGCGCAGGTCTTCGGCCATCGCGGTGACCGACGCGTAACGCTCCTCGGGACATTCCTTCAAAGCCTTGGCGATGATCGTGCCGAGATCGCTCCGAAGCTCACGCCGCGGGTGCTCGGGTCCGGTCTCCAGAATCGCTCGGAGCAGGGCGCCCAGGGCGTAGACGTCCGTGGCCGTGGTCACGCGCTCGCCCGCGACCTGCTCGGGCGCGGCGAAAGCCGGCGTGAAGGCGCGCCCCGCTTCCCGCGTCAACTGGGTCGGCGCGCCATCTTCGGCGTCCCCCGCGAGCAGCTTGGCGATCCCGAAGTCGAGCAGCTTCACCCGCCCATCCTTCGACACCATGACGTTCGACGGTTTCAGATCGCGATGGACGACGAGGTTCGCGTGGGCGTGCGCCACGGCGGCGAGCACGTCGAGGAAGAGCCGCACGCGGGATTCGACGTCGAGAGCCCGGTTATCGCACCAGCGGTCGATCGGCTCCCCCTCGACGTATTCGAGCACCAGGTACGGCTGGCCGGCCTCCGAGACGCCGGCGTCGATCAACTGGGCGATGTGCGGGTGTTTCAAACGCGCGAGGATCGTGCCCTCGCGGCGGAAGCGGGAGACGCCCGCGGTGTCCAGAAGCGCGGCGGAGAGCAGCTTGACCGCGGCCGTCCCCTCGAAGCGCCCGTCGTTTCGCCGCGCCAGCCAGACGCTGCCCATGCCCCCGGCGCCAAGGGGGCTCACCAGCGTGTAGGCGCCGAAGACCTGTTCCAGGAGGTGAGACCCGGCGAGCAGATCCTGCGCGTCGTGCTCCAGATACTTCTCGTCGTGGAGGGCCGGTTCTTCTCCCAGGAGCAGCTCGAGGTCCGCGGCGAGGGCGGGATCCTCACTCGCGACGCCGTCGAGATACCGCCGCCGCTCCTCGCCGGAGAGCTCCAGCGCCTGATCGAGGTGGGGGCTGACGAGCAGCCACCGCTCTCCTTTCACTGCAGGACCTCTGAGCGCAGCGCATGGCGAAGATAGATCCGCGCCTTGTCCCAGTGCCGCTGCACCGTGCGCTCGCTCGACCCGCGGAGGCTCGCGATCTCGGCGAAGGTGAAGCCGCAGAAGAACTTGAGGTCGACGATATGCGCGATCTCCGGCTCCACGGCGGCGAGCTCGTCGAGCGCCCGGCCGAGCCGCTCGATCTCCTCGGCGTCGGCCGGGAGCGCGCTGCCCACATCCTTGCCGTCGATCGAGGTGATCTCCAGGCCGCCGCCGTGCTTCCTGGCCTGACGGCGGCGGAGGCCGTCGATGATCAGGCCGCGCATGACCCGCGCCGCATAGGCGAGGAACCGGGCGCGATCGGGGAACGCCAGCCCCTCACGCTGCGCGATGTCGAGATAGGCCTCGTGAAGCAGGCTGGTCGCGCCGGGCGTGGAGCCCGGGCCCGAGCGCGCCAGCTCGCGGCGAGCGAGCCCGCGAAGCTCCCGGTAGAGCGCCGCGAAGTGCGCCTCGGGCGCCTGGCAGTCGCCGCGTCCGGTGGAGAGGATCGGAGTCGAGAGGGTGGTTTGCATGGGGCGTCTCCCGTAGTTGAGGAAGTAACGCTCCCGCCGGCGGTTCCCCCTCACTCCAAGGGCGATCAATAATTTTCAGGAGAATCCCGGTGAGAGATGCCTGCCAGGCACCTATTCGAGGGAAACGACCTCTTCTACGTGGCCGTGTCCTGCACGTTGACTTGCTCAGGAATGGGCGTAAACTTAAAGAAACTGTAGAATCAAAGATATCCGATTGCCGAAGCGAGTTCCCCCAAGAGGACGCAGCGATCACAATCGGGCTTTCTGGGGCGAAACAAAAAATGAGAGGATCCATATCAGAATGAGGCCTGACATAGAATACGTCAAGGGATACTCCATTGCATTGCTCTGCCTAGGAGTCTTTTTTCTTCTTACTGCCCTACAGTTTAGCTTTACATTCCGTGACACCGAAAATGCGGACGTCTTCGCCTTAGTCTCTAGTATTCAGTGCCTGTTTGGAATCACCTGCGTAGTGGTTGCCCTGCTCCGCAGGATGCGTGTTGCCGCCGCACTGCCTGCAACCGCGGCAGTGAGCTTCTGCCTTTTGTTCGCACCTCCCCTGGGCACCATCCTTTCTCTATACTGGCTCAAAAAGGTCAGACCGAGGGAGCCCACCCCCCAAGACCCTCCCCATCGTGCCTGGTTCAACTATACGGTGGCGCTATACATCCTGGGCTTGGTGATGCTGGACATGGTTTTGGTCCTTCGCTACGTGCAAGGCCTGCCTGGGCCGGAAGATCATTTGTTGGAAATGTTCACATGGGGTGGGTTGATCCTGGCATTGGCAACCTTCACCGTAGGAGCCTTGCGCTCCACCAGATCAGCCCGGGCGCACTCGGCCACTTTCGCCCTCAATGCACTTCTCGTCTTGTGGTTCCCTCTCGGTACGGCCCTGGCTCTTCTGTGGTTCTTTGCCGTCCGAAAGCATGAACGGACGATCCTCGTGGAGGACGGGCAGGAGTCTGCCGCATAATTCCGCTGGCGCCGCCTTCCGGCGAGCCCTCCAGCCCGCGAAAGGGCTGGAGGGAAGTTCCTCATGGCGGTCGGTACTAGTAGAAACAGGTCCAGGTGTTGGTGGTGCCGTCGCAGCGGCAGACGCTCCACTCGCAGGCACAGGCCGGGAGGAGATAGCAGCGCCGGCTCGTGCCAGGCACTCCGCAGCTCGTGCCGTTCAGGGAGTCGCACGAGGAGTAACCCGTCAGGTTGCAGAACAGGCAAGCCTGGGAGCTCGCGGGCAGCCAGGAGGCGAGGGTGACCGCGATGAGCATGACGAGGATGAGGGTTTTCCGTTTCATCTGGTTCAATCTCCTTTTCTGGCAGATGGGGGCCACCCCGTAGGCCGATCCCCGGCGGGTGGACGATCTGCAAAATGACGAAGAATCGCTCTATCAACCAGGGTGCGCACCAACCGCCAAAACGGGCCAGGGATGCCGATCAGAGCGGAGGAGGAGCGGCTTTGGAGGGTTGCGGCGAGCAGGATAAGCGCCGCGGGACCTGTTCGGGCCCATCAATGGGCCGCTCGGGCCCACTAATGGGCCGCTCCGCCCCACGAGCGGGGCCGTCCGGCCCAGTAGGGGGGCCGATGCGCCCACGAGCGGGGCCGACTGGCCCATTGATGGGGCCAACTGGCCCACGAGGGGGACCGTCCGGCCCATTGGTGGGGCGGAGCGGCCCAGTAGTGGGCCCGAGCGGCCCATTGATGGGGCGGAGTGGCCCATTGATGGGGCGGAGCGGCCCAAGCGTGGGCCCGAGCGGGTACTTTCTCCGTTCTTACCGCCGGCGGGAGGGGCGCTCCGGCCTGGCCGTGGGCCGGAACCGCCTTGGCGAGGGCCGCTCCGGCCGGCGCCTGGGGCACCGGCTACCCGAACTTGATGGGATCGCCCAGGGCGTCGAGCGAGAAGCTGGCCATGATGTGGTGGCCGTTGAAGTCGAGGACCCGCATGTCCGCCTCCTCGCCGAGATCGCGGGCGACGTTGTCAAGGGCGTCGCCGTAGCGGTCGCGGACGGCGGCGAGGTCGACCTCGTAGCCGATGAACTTGTCGATCCCCTTGTAGCGCAGCTTGCTCACCAGACGCTCGTCGGTGAGCTTGGGGTAGGTCGAGAGGATCAGGATGGTCCCGCTCCCCATGAAGACCAGGTAGGCGCGCATCGGTCTCGGGCTCAAGGATTGTCCCCCTTTTCCCTTCTCACGCCACGAAGTAAGCACTGGCCCGAATTTGAAGACGAGCGCGCGGCTCGAAACCGCTGCCGACCACGGCGAAGGCGCTGGTGCTGCCGAGGATGGGGAGCACGATCCAGCCGTCGAAGCTCTCGCCGCCGGCGTAGGGCGGCACGACGGGCTCGATCTCGGCGATCTTCGTCCAGTGGTCCTCGTCGGGATCGAACGAGGCGCGCAGCTCGACATAGGCGCGGTCCAGGTCGATGGTGCGCTGGCCGGAGGGGTGCCAGATCGAGAAGACGAAGCGCACCTCGTCGTAGGAGCTGGTCCCGAGGAAGGCCTTGCCGGCCACCAGCAGCGGGAAGGTGAAGGAGCCGGCCGTGTCGGTGGCGAAGATCTCGGGCGTGGGGTCGAAGACCACCTGCCGCGGGGGGGTGGGGGTGGTGGGGGCGTTCATCTCATCTCCTCGAGGGAAGCGGTACCCCGGGCCAGCGCCAGGGCACGCTCGATCCGCCGGCGGGCCTCTGCCTCGTCGGGTCCGACGCCGAGCAGCGGCGCGGCGAGTCCGAAGGCGATCGCGCCGACCTTGCGGTAGGCGGGGATCTCTTCGACGCCGAAGCCGCCCGCGGCCAGCATGGGGACGTCCCCGAGCGGCCCGCGGATAACGGATAGATAGGCCGGCCCGCCCACGGGGGGCAGCGGGTAGACCTTGACGAGATCGGCGCCCAGCTCGACCGCGGAGACGATCTCGGTCGGCGTCAGGGCGCCCAGGACCAGGAAGGTCCCGGCGTTGCGGGCCTCCCGGGCGACGTCGGCGCTGACGTTCGGGGTGACCAGGAACTCGGCGCCGGCTTCGATGGCTTCACGGGCACGGGCGGCGGTGGTCACCGTGCCCATGCCGAACCAGGGCGGCCCCTCGGACGCGCGGCCCGCGAGCAGCTCGCGGACCAGCCCCGAGGCCCCGGGGACGGTGAAGGTGATCTCGACGAGCTCGACGCCGCAGGCGGCGAGCGAACGGGCCTGAGCCGCGGCCTCGTCGCGAGAAGCGGTGCGCACCACGCCGACGATCGGCGCGCGGCGCACACTCAGGGCAACGGAATCGCGAATCTGGAGGGTAGTAGCCATGGCGGCGGGAGTCTATCATCCATCTTTCCAAGCGGAATCCCGCTTCCGAGTGGGAAAGAGCCCCCTTCCGAGGTATGATTGCGGCAAGCCTCAAGGGGGGGACGTTTTTCAGCGGAACGAACGGCATAATGGCAGTGTCTGACCAACAATCGCCCAAACGAGAGTCGCTGGACGAGCTCCTGCGACGACTTCGCCCGAGGCTGAAACAGGTCCTCGGGCGCTACCGCATTCCGGCGCACGACGCCGAGGACCTGGTGCAGGAGGCCCTGATCTCGACCATCCAGAAGTGGGAGGTCATTCAGGACCCCGAGGCCTGGCTGCTGGTCACCCTGCGCAACCGGTGCGTCGTCTACTGGCGCAAGCGGCGGAACAATCTCTACAACTCGGTCGACACCGCGATCCTCGAGCTGCTCTCCGAGCCGGTCGCCGCGCCGCAGGAGAAGGCCGAGCTGCTCTGGGACCTCAACAATCTCCTGGACGAGCTGCCGCCGCGCTGCCGCAAGCTCCTCCGCCTGCGCTACGGCCTGGGCTTCGACTCCACGGAGGTGGCCGAGCGCATGGGCTACCACCCGTCGAGCGTCCGCAAGGTGGCCCGGCGCTGCATGGCCGCGCTGACCTATGAGATGGTCGCCCGCGGCTTCACCAAGGCCAGCCTGCCGAAGGTCGACGAGGAAGATCCGGACGCGTAGGGGGTGAGGGCGACCGCAGGTCGCCCCTACACCCCCGCCGCCGGCCCTCTACCTCTACTCCCTCTTCTCCCTTTCCCCCAACGCTCCTTCGATCCGCCGGCACATGCCGCGGAGGATGCGCACGTCGCGGCTGTCCGGGGCGGCGCGGGCGGCGAGGCGGCGGAGGTCGCGGAGGACTCCGGCGAAGGAGTCGTCGCGGGCGAAGCCGACCCTCTGCAGGAGCTGGGAGACGTGGCCGAGCAGGCCGTCGATCTCGGCGGCGCTCGCCGGCGGCTCGGGGGGCGCGATCGGCGCGGTCTCGCCGCCGCGGCTGACGAACAGCTCGTAGGCGAGGATCAGCACCGCCTGGGCGAGGTTGAGCGTCGGCTGCACCGGCGAGCAGGGGATGGCGACGACCGCGCTCGCCATCGCCAGCTCCTCGTTGGTGAGGCCGCCGACCTCGGGGCCGAAGACCAGGGCGGTCGGGGTGTCGGGGGCATCCTGTTCCAGCCAGCCGGGGAGCTCGCGCGGCGTGAGCAGGGGAATGCCGAGCCGGCGGTCGCGGGTGGAGGTGGTGCCGATCACCCGGCGGAAGGGGGAGAGCGCGGCGGCGAGACCGCCGGCGGCGCGGACGGCGTTGTCGAGGATCGGCCGGGCGCCGACGGCGAAGGCGTTGCCGATCTTGCCGATCACCGCCGCCGGCTCGACCAGGATCAGCCGGTCGAGCCCCATGTTGGCCATCGCCCGGGCGGCGGAGCCGACGTTCCCCTCCTCGCGCGGACGGACGAGGACGACGGCGGGTGGGAGGCGCTGCATCGAGGGACTTTACCGGAACCCGCGGCGAAGCTCGCGCTTGAAGATGCCGAAGGCCTCCTCGCCGTGGAGGATGACGACGACGCGGTCGAGCTTCGTCCCCCCCTGGAGGAAGCGGTGGATCTCGGTGAGCAGGATCCGCGCGGCGCGGTCGATGGGGAAGCCGAAGATGCCGGTGGAGATCGCCGGCAGGGCGATCGACTTCACCCCCCGGCGGTCGGCGAGGGCGAGGGCGGCGCGCACGGCGGCGGCGAGCTTCTTGTCCTCGTCCCCCTCCCCCATCCGCGGCCCCACGGCGTGGATCACGTGCCGGGCCTTGAGGTTGCCGGCGCCGGTCATCACCGCCGTGCCCACCGGGGTGCCGCCGATCCGGTCGCACTCCTCCTGGATCGAGGGGCCCCCCTTGGCGCGGATCGCCCCGGCGACCCCGCCGCCGAGTTGAAGCTGCTCGTTGGCGGGGTTGACGATCACGTCGACGTCGAGCTCGGTGATATCCCCCTCGATCAGCTCGAGCTGCGTCCCTTCCAGCGTGAAGGTCACCCTGTTTTCGGTCGTCTCTGCCATCCCGGTCCTCCCCTGCAATGATAGCAGTCCCCTGTATCCTCAATAGTGTAGACTCCTCGCCATCATGTGGATGGAGCTGAAAAAGAGGCTGGCGGCCGATCTCGCCAGAGTGATCGAGGAGCGTTTCGGCGTCCGTCACGAGCCGGTTCTCGAGGTGCCCCCCCGCCGCGATCTGGGGGATCTGTCCTCCCCGGCGGCCATGCAGCTCGCCCGGGTCCTCAAGCGGAATCCGCGGGCGATCGCCGAGGAGCTGGCCGGAGCCATCGGGCGTCCGGACATGGTGCGGGACATCCAGATCCAGGGTGCCGGGTTCATCAACTTCTTTCTCGACCGGCGCGCCTTCGCCGCCGCCCTGATGGACGCCTCGCTGCTCGACGGCGGCGTCCGCGGCGCCAAAGTGGTGATCGAGCACACCAACATCAACCCCAACAAGGCGGCCCACATCGGCCACCTGCGCAACGCCGTGCTCGGCGACGTGCTCGGCCGCTCGCTCAAGAGCCTGGGCTACCCCGTCGAGATCCAGAACTACATCGACGACACCGGCGTGCAGCTCGCGGACGTGGTGGTCGGCTTCCTCGACCTGCGCGGCCTCTCCATGGCCGACGTGGCGGCGATCCCCGAGCCGTTCGACTACTACTGCTGGGATCTCTACAGCGAGGTCGGCCGCTGGTTCGAGGCCGATCCCGAGCGCCAGGCGCTCCGCCGCCAGACGCTCCACGAGATGGAGACCGGCCGCGGCGACCGCGCCGACATGGCGCGGCGGGTGGCGCGGCGGGTGGTCTCGCGCCACCTCGCCACGATGCGGCGGATCGACGTCTCCTACGACCTGCTCACCCGCGAGAGCGACATCCTGGGGCTGAACTTCTTCGAGCAGGCCTTCGGCCGGCTGAAGGAGAGCGGCGCCGTGCACCTCGAGAAAGAGGGGAAGAACGCCGGCTGCTGGGTGATGCCGCTGTCGCAGGCCGAGGAGTTCGCCGGCCTCGAGGACCCCGACAAGGTGATCATCCGCTCGGACGGCACGGTGACCTACGTCGGCAAGGACATCGCCTACCAGCTCTGGAAGTTCGGCCTGCTCGGCCGCGACTTCGGCTACCGCTTCTGGCAGGACGAGGGGGTCTGGGAGACCACCCAGGACGGCGTCGAGGGGCATCCGCTGTTCGGCAACGCCTGGCGGGTGTTCAACGTCATCGACGTCCGCCAGAGCTATCTGCAGAAGATCGTCCGCGCCGGGCTCCAGGCCCTCGGCCACCTCTCGGAGGCCGAGCGCTCGATCCACTTCGCCTACGAGATGGTCGCCCTGTCGCCGGCCACCGCCCGCCAGCTCGGCTTCCTGGAAGACGAAGGGGAGGACAAGGTCCTGGAGATGTCCGGCCGCAAGGGGGTCGGCGTCAAGGCGGACGACCTGATCAGCCAGCTCGAGGTCAAGGCGCGCGAGGAGATCGCCAAGCGCAATCGCGATCTCGCGGAGGCCGAGCTCGACGGGCTGGCCCACGAGATCGCCATCGCCGCCCTGCGCTTCTTCATGGTCAAGGCGACCAACAACCGGATCATCGCCTTCGACTTCGACGAGGCTCTGAGCTTCGAGGGGGAGTCGGGCCCCTACCTCCAGTACTCGCTGGTGCGGGCGAAGAACATCCGCCGCCGGCTGCAGCAGGAGGGGATCCCGGCGGACGTCTTCGCCGAGGAGGTCGCCGCCCTTCCGCACGAGCTCTGGAGCGAGGACCTCTGGGGCCTCATCCTGGAGGTCGCGCAGACCGGCGAGACGGTCGAGAGGGCCACCGAGAGCCTGGAGCTGTCGCTGATCGCCCGCCACGCGCTGGAGATCGCGCAGCACTTCAACGCTCTCTACCACCGCAACCCGATCCTGCAGGAGAAGGACCCGCAGGTGCGCGCCGCGCGCCTGGCGACGGTGCAGATCTTCCGCCGCGGCCTCGAGAGCCTGGGTGAGCTCCTGGGGATTCCCGTCCCGGAGAAGATGTGACATGGACCCCTACGGCAACCCGCAACCGAAGAAGACCTCCCCCTGGGTGTATCTCGGCGTCGGCTGTGGCGTCGCCGTGCTGCTCGGCCTGATCGCCATCTCCGGCTTCACCTACCTGGTCTACCGCAAGGGCAAGGAGATGGCGGAGTCCTTCAAGGATCCCAAGACCCGCGAGGCGAAGACCCGCCAGGTGCTCCCCTACACCACCCTGCCGGCGGGCTACTACCCCGGCGGCGCGATGTCGATCCCGTTCCTGATGGACTTCGCCGTCTTCACCGACCGCGAGCCCGCCAACGATCAGGCGCCGGACCAGGGGAACTTCCAGGAGCGCAGCTTCATCTTCATGAACATGCGCCACCTCCGCGACAACCGGGAGAAGATGGAGCGCTATCTCCGCGGCGAGGCCCCGGCCCCCGAGGACTCCGCCTGGAGCAAGTCGAACGTCAACTTCGACGCCAAGAAGGTGATCCGGAGGGGGCAGATCGAGGTCGGCGGCCAGACCGTCCTCTACCAGGCCAGCCAGGGGGAGATCACCCACAAGGAGGGGGGCACCGGCGGGGTCGGCGTCTCCGAGAAGAAGGACGGGATCGTCACCATGGTCCTCCCCGAATGCGCCGACGACCGCCTCCGCTTCGGCATCTGGATCGGTCCGCCGCCGGCCGGCGCCGCCGACAACCCCCAGGCCGACTACACCGGCACCCCCGCCGACCCGGCGGCGCTCCAGGAGTTCCTGGGGCACTTCCGGCTGTGCGAGGGGAAGGGGTAGGAAGAGCCAGGGAGGCCCGGGTCCCTGGGGACCCGGGCGGAGGGGAGCAGGGTGGAGTCTTAGAACCTCGCCTGCGAGAAGACCAGGGCCTGGGCGGCACCATTCGCCAAATCACCGCCATCCGCCGAATTACCGCCGAACTCGTTGAAGACCACCACCGCGGAATAGCCCACGGGGACGGGGGAGGGGAAATTGAACCGCACACTCTGGCCCGGGTCGAGAGTGATGCCCCCCGGTCCGCTCAGCGGCAGCAAGTCGCTCATCAGCGCCTCATTGGCGCCCACCAGGTCTCCCAGATGCAGGCTCGTCGCGCGAAGGTTGTATCGCAGGTTGCTGATGCTGATCCTGTCCTTGAGCGAATTGCTGATCGTGACACCCGCCTGGTCGATGTGACCCCACGTGATGGCGATCCCGGCGCCCGGGATCCTTCCACCGTACGCGTCGGTCCAGTAGGCGTCGAGGATCGTGCTGGTGTTGTCGGGGGTGCTGTAGCCGACGTGAATCGTCTTCCCGGGCGTGATCGTGCCAGGAGTATTGGTGGTTTCGTCCCAGGGAGCCTGCCAGTGCAGCGTGGTGGTCGAGCCGTTCGTGGTACGGCAGAAGTTCCGGAAGTGGAGATACTTGGGGGCCTCACCGTCATAGGTCCCATCAATCTGCTCATTGCCGGCGAGGACGAGCGCGATGTCATAGGCCGTCCACCAACCGGTATTCGTGAAGTCGGCGTTGAAATCGATCGGTCCCACCGCCCGCGAGGCGGAGGTCGAGAGCACGGCGGCGAGGACGAGAGAGGTCAGGGTCTTGCGCATCATGGGCTCCTAGAAGTTCATTGCGGAACGCCGGAGCGTTCCCTTTGTTGGGAGCGACAATTCGCGAGCAGACCGGGGCCCCTTCTCGATGGCTCTGCTGGAACAGCCGTATCTTCTACGGCCGCGCATTATAGATAAATCTTAAAAGTAGTCAACCCTCTTCCCGCTTCCGCTTCCGCTCGTCCCACCGCCTGTGCATCCAGAGCCACATGGAGGGGTGCTCGCGGATGTCCTCCTCGGCGACCTCCAGGTAGCGGCGGGTGAGGGCGAGGACCGCCTCGTCGCCGCTCTCCCCCGCGGGCGGCAGGATCGGCTCGCGGACCACCACGCGGTAGCGGCCGCCGGGCTGAGGGTAGACGGTGAGCGGGACCACCGGGGTTCCCGAGCGCAGCGAGAGGCGGGCGAGGATGGGGCTGGTGAGGGCCGGGCGGCCGAAGAAGGGGACGACGATCCCCTCGCGCTCCTGGACCCGCTGATCGATCAGGATGCCCAGCCGGCCGCGGTCGCGCAGGACCTCCAGCATCCGGCGGGCGGCGCCGTGCTTGGGGATGACGGTGTTGCCGAAACGCTCGCGCATGGCGCGCAGCTCGCGGTCGAGGAGCGGGTTGTCGGCCGGGCGGACGATGATGCTCATCGGGCCGCGGGTGAGGCCGATGAGCGGCGGCGAGAGCTCCCAGAAGCCGAGGTGGGCGGTGAGCAGGAAGAGCCCCTTGCCGAGCCGCTCGGCCTCGTCGAGGTGCTCCCAGCCTTCCAGCGTATAGAGATGACAGAGCTCGGTGGGGCTGAAACGGGTGGCGGAGATGGCGTCGCAGAGGGCGGCCCCGAAGTGGCGGAAGCACTCGCCGACCAGCCGCCGCCGCTCGGCCTCGCCCGTCTCCGGCAACGCCAGGGCCATGTTGCGCAGCGCGATCTCCCGGTGGCGGCGGTCGAGCGCGTGGCCGAGGGCGCCGACCCAGCGGCCGAACGCCCGCGCTCCCCGGTGCGGCAGCGCCCGCAGGAACCCCTTGAGCAGCAGGTAGAAGCCATACTCGATGCGGTGGGCGATGGGGCGGTCCTTCTTCATGGGCTCTCACTCCCCCTGCCCCACCCGCCCCGAAGGGGCGGCATTTGAATAGCCTGGGGTTTCAACCCCAGGTACCGGGCCCACCACCCAATCCCTTCGAGCCCTGAAAGGGCGACACCCATCGCACCGTTGAGTGCCGCCCCTTCGGGGCTTGGGGATTTTTTAACGCTCCCTACCTGGGGTTGAAACCCCAGGCTATTCAAATGCCGCCCCTCCAGGGCGGTCCCCCGGTCTCCCGGGATGGAGCCGGTAATGACGGATCTCATCCCCGCAACCTCCCGATCTCCCCGTCCAGCCAGTCCCAGAAGGCCGGCTCGGGCTCGGCGCGGATGGGGATCTCGGCCAGCGGCACGTCGAGCTGGCCGTGGAGCTTCACCCGGTCCTTGGAGGTGGTGAGGACGGCCGCGGCGCCGCTCGCCCGCCAGGTCTCGGCGATGCGGGCGAGGCTCGCCGGCGGATAGCGGTGGTGATCCGAGAAGCGCAGCTCGCCCACAATCTCGAACCCGAGGGCGCGCACCGTGTTCGTGAACGCCTCCGGCCGGGCGATGGCGGTGACCAGAAAGACTCGCGCGCCGGCCGGCAGCTCGGCCCCCCTCACCTCTCCGGGGACCGTCCGGCTGGCGAAGCCGGGGCCGGTGAAGCCGTGGGGGCGGAGCGCCTCGGCGAGCGTCTCCCCCTGGCGTTCCCCCGCGGGCGCGCCGGTGAGGATCGCGGCATGGGCGCGGGCCATCGCGGCGAGCGGCTCGCGCAGCCGGCCGGAGGGGAGGAGGCGCCCGCCGCCGAACGGATCGCCGGCCGGGAAGGCCACGAGGTCGAGGTCGCGGTGGAGCCGCAGATGGGAGAAGCCGTCGTCGAGCAGGAAGAGGTCGGGCGCGGGGTCGAGGCGGCGCAGGGCCTGAACGCCGTCGCGGTGGCGGTCGGGGCCGACGACGACGGCCACCCCGGGGAGCTCGCCGGCGAGCAGCACCGGCTCGTCCCCGGCGACCAGGGGCCCGAGGATCGGCCCCTCTCCCGTGCTCACCACCCGCACGCCCCGCCCCTGGCTGGCGTAGCCGCGCGACAGGATGCAGACGGCGGCCCCGCGGTCCCGCAGGTGGGCGGCGATCGCCGCCACCAGGGGGGTCTTGCCGGAGCCCCCCCAGTGGAGATTGCCGACGCTGACCACCGGCCGCGGCAGGCGCTGGGCGCGGGTGCGGTACCACTGCCGGCGCAGCCGGTGGGCGCCGCCGTAGAGGAGCTGCCAGGGGGAGGAGGAAGGAGGGGGAGCCTTCATGCAGTCTCCACCTCGGGGGCCAATCCTGGAATCACCGCCGCCAGCATCGCGACCGTCCGCCCGACCGCGCCGCGGTTCTCCTCGACCAGCCGCAGGGCGCGCTCGCCGGTCTCGCGGGCGGCGTCAGGGTTCTCCAGCCACTCGCGCCAGGCGGCTCCCAGCTCGCGCGCGTCCGCCACCCGGCGCCAGGCGCCGGCGGCGTCGAAAACCTCGGCCATCTCGCGGAAGTTGTGCATCGCCGGGCCGACGGCGAGCGGCACTCCGAAGCGGGCCGCCTCCAGGGGATTGTGGCCGCCGGTCGGTACCAGGGTACCGCCGATGAAGGCCGCGGCGGCCAGCCGGTAGAGCCCGGCGAGATCCCCCAGGCTGTCGAGGAGCACCACGGCGGGGGTTCCCGAGGACGGGAGGGCGGTCCGCCGCACGGCGTCCTCCCCCCGCGCGCGCAGCAAGGCGTCGACCTCGTTCCAGCGCTCGGGGTGGCGCGGCGCGAGGACCAGCAGCGCCCGTTCAGCCCCGCCGGCCTCCTGGAAGGCGTCGAGCACCTGCGCCTCCTCCCCGGCCATGGTGGAGCCGGCGAGGAGGATCGGCCGGCCGCCGGCCAGCCCGCGCAGGGCCGCCTCGAGCTCGGGCTTGGGCACCGGCTCGGGGGACTCGTACTTGAGATTGCCGGTGACGGCGACGCGGCCGGGGTCGACCCCCAGCGCCAGCAGGCGGTCGCGGTCCTGCCCGCTCTGGACGCCGAAGCGGCCGACGCCGGCGAACAGCGGGCCGAGGAAGCGGCGCAGACGGCGCATCCGTCGGAAGCCGCGGTCGCCGACGCGGCCGTTGACGACGGCGATGGGGAGCCCGCGGCGGCGCGCCTCGCGCAGCACCAGGGGCCAGTAGTCCCCCTCGACGAGCACCAGGGCGCGCGGCTGATGGCGGCGGAAGAAGGGGCGGACGGCGAATCCGAGGTCGAACGGCAGGTAGGCCACCTCGGCGCGGCCGGCGAAGGCGGCGCGGGCGCGCTCCTGGCCGGTGGGGGTGATGGTGGTGATCAGCAGGGGGATCTCCGGCGGCAGCGTCCGCGCCAGGGTGGCGGCGACGCCGACCTCCCCCACCGAGACGGCGTGCAGCCAGAGCGCGCCCGGGGCCGGGGCTGGACCCGCCGCCCGCCCCAGCCGGCCGGGGAGGGTGGGCAGGTAATGGCTCCCCCGCCGGGCGAGCAGGAAGGGCCCGGCGGCGAGCAGGGCGATCCCGGTCGCGAGTTGATAGAGTCCCCAGAAGACTGAACGCATCGCGCGGCAGTATAATGGTTAGCTCATAGA
>Ga0268266_10000349_pt1 | contig 71878 bp, 58 predicted proteins | sample KBSS13metaG_FD_190356 | JGI IMG/M metagenome (GOLD analysis project Ga0268266, IMG submission 190356) | Switchgrass rhizosphere microbial communities from Kellogg Biological Station, Michigan, USA - KBS S1-3 metaG (SPAdes) (version 2) | ecosystem: Host-associated > Plants > Roots > Rhizosphere...
TACAACCAGAACAGTTTTTCTTCGACCGGCGGCGGATCATGGGACAACCCGACGTGGCTGGTGAATTCCTTCGGCAACGCCGTCAAGGCCGACGATGCAACGGCAACGACCTCCGTGGTTCCGTCAAGCTCCAACAGTGGATGCGTGAACTGGGGCGCGGTGGTATTTAGCTCGACAGTGCAAAACAGCGATGGCGACGGCATTCTTGATGTATGGAAGAAAAACAAGGGCTACACCGATGTAAACACCACGCAGTGGGTCGCACTGCCTGGGGCCAAATCCGGTCAAAAGGATCTGTTCGTCGAGCTCGACTATGTGAGCAACCTGAACGGCCAGGCGGGAAACTATCTGCACTCCCACCTGCCGAAGAAAGCGGCGATCGATAAGGCGGGCGATGCCCTTAAGGGTCGCGGGATCAACGTCCACTTTGATCTAGGACCCGGCATTTATCAGGGCGATCAATATGTGATCTCGTATCCGATCGCTGCGCCGCCTGCCGGCGGAGGAACGGTGTATCCCGGCGCGGGCGGAAACGCTGTTTCCGAAAGCGCATTGGTCTGCAACGACGGCACAACTCTCTGCGCATTTCCGGGATCGTCTACCGTCGGATGGAAGGGCGACCTGGAATTTGTGCAGGACCAAACCACGCTGGGAAATTTCCAGTTCGGACGGAAAGACAGCTACCACTACGTGCTGTTCGGCCACGCGCTGGGATCCCCCAGAACCTATTGGTCCACGGCCGGCGGCAGCGGCCTTGCGACGCTAAATTTCATTTCCGTGCAGAACAACGTTGGAACGGTGAACCTTACGACGCCGCCTGGCTTGACTCGGCCAGGCGACGCCGATTGCACCGAAGCGAGTTGCGGCCGCGTGGTAATCGAAGGGGCGCTACAAACGGCGAACGTCAAGCTGAACGGAGTTTTTCTGATTCAAGGCCCATCCTCCATCCCGGCCGGCAACAGCAGCACGTCCACGACGACGTTTACGATTCAGACTTCAGGCGTGCCCAACGGTACTTATTCGTTCGCCAACGAACCGCAGCTTGGGCTCTCGTATGGCGGTCCAAGCAGCGACTCCGGGTTTTCTGATATTGGCGGCGGCGACTCGACTGTCACATTCGGGTTGTGGGCAGCGGATGATCCTGCCGGTTGCCAGCCCGATCCTTCGCAAACACTCAACGCAAATCAAGCGTACTGCGTGAACCAGGTCGGAACGGTGACCGCGCAAGCCGGAACGCTGATTCACGAGATAGGGCACACGTTTTTCCTTACGCACGGAGGGGCCTACTACCCGAACGGCGTAGTAACCAGCGGCACGCAAGCGGGCCAGCAAGGCAACAATCCGCCGGCGCCGGCCAGCTTCGGCCTGAACTGCAATCCCGCATACATCAGTTCGATGAACTATCTCTTCCAGATTCGAGGATTCCCGGACGGAGCAGGAATCGATTATTCGGGACAGACGCTGCCGAATCTCGCCGAAGGCAGTTTGAGCGAAACAACGGGACTGGGGCTGGACATTTATAAGGGAAACGCCGCGGCGCATTTCACTCGGTGGTATGCGCCACCCAATGCGCTCGACACGCAGCTGCAATCAACCACGGGGGGCCATTACGCCAGCTTCCATTGCGATGGCTCGCCGATTACGGACGGAGCGCAAATGGTCCGGGTAGACGGTACGCTCTTCCCTGGCGCTACTGCTTCCGCAAAAATCGACTGGAACCACAACCTCGTATTTGATTCGGCAAGCCCGCAAGACCTCAACTTTGACGGGACGACATCACTGGCTGGTATGCCGGGTTACAACGATGTTGTGAACGTGGACCTGCGCCAGATTGGCGCTCGCGCCGATGCCTTCGGGTTCTCCGGTGGCGGCACGAGAGTCGGTGGTGGCGGCACCCGGGTAGGCGGCGGTGGCACGCGCGTGGGAGGCGGCGGAAGTCGCGTAGGTGGCGGAGGTACGCGCGTTGGCGGTGGCGGTACCGAGCAGGACACCGACACAGCCAACTCCACGGCTGACGCCCCGACGCTGAACCAGCCGCAGATGAGCGGGCACAATGTTCTGCTGACTTGGGTCGCGCCGGAGTTTGGCCAGATCCGTAGCTACAGCATCTGGCGTGCGGAAGGATCGTTTACGACTATCGCAAGCGTTTATGCCAATCGCGCCGCTTTCACCAATCTGACGACGCCAGCGTTGACTGGAGCACCGCCGCAGACGTCGTACCTCGATACGACTGTGCAAAACAAGAAGACGTACACTTACTTTATCGTGGACACCAACAAGCAGGGCGCACAAAGCCCCATTTCGGCGCCGGTGTTTATTACAGTTCGGTTCTAACCGAGGGGCCCGATTTCGAACGGCCCCCTTCTACTTGGCAAGGAGCCGGCGGACTTCCGGAAGCAAAGGATCTTCGCCGGCTTCTCCACGTATATCGAGGTAGGTCTTGTAGGAATCGGCGGCGCCAGGGCTCTTCAGGCCGTCGCGCGCGCGACCCTGGAAATAGTAGACCGGCGGAAGATAGCTGTACGTCGGCATGTCGTCGGCAAAGAGCTCGAGCACTTCGCCGCGGCGCTTGATGCAGCGGTCAAACTCGCCATCAGCCTCGGCAACCGCTCCTGCTTCGAGATACGCGCGGCCGAGATCAAAGTGGACGATCCAGATGTCCACCAGGTTTTGTGCTTCTGTTAGCAACTGGATCGCTTGCTTGGCGTCGTGCTCTTTCAGGGCGATTTCCGCCGAAATAATTTTTGCGTAAGCCTGCGGCTCGGATTGAAGCTGACTGCCAAGGGCGGTGGCCAATTCGCGGGCCTTGGCGGCTTGTCCGGCTTCCACGTACGAACGCGCGGCTAGGAATTTGATTTTTTCGGACTGGCTGCTGCTCAGTGCCTTCTGCGCAGCGGAAATTGCTGCCGCTTTGTCGCCCCGCGAAAGTGCGGTCGCGGAAAGCATCGCCAGATTGTCGGCGGCACGGTCCGACTGTTTTTCAGCAAGGTCAGTCTTGATTGCATTTTCGAGAATTTTCTGGGCCTCGCGGTACTGGCCCTGATACATCGCGATGTTGGCAAAAGCGGAAGCGGCGAGCGATGCGCCGCGCGGACCTAATTTTTGCAGATCCTGATAGGTCTGTGTGGCCCGATCAAGTTGGCCCTGACCGATTTGCGAGTAGCCGACAAGCAGGAACCCGTCCTCGGAAGATGGATTCAGTTTTCGTAATTCGCGGCCTTCGCGCTCGCAAGTCTGAAAATCGCCGGTGTAGCAGGCGTAAAGCGAATAGTTGTTGCGGGCCAGCAAATCCTTCGGCGCAATCTCGACCGCGCGGCGCGCTTCTTCAACGGCCTTTGGCATGTTGCGGAGTCCCGCGTAACAAGCGGCAATATTGTTGTGCGCGATGTTGTCGGCGGGATATTGCTTGAGCAGCTCGGTATATTCCTCGATGCACTTCTGCCAGTTTTCCGTGCGGATGTAATACATGCCACGGATTCGGAAACGTTCGCGTTCGGTCATGCGATCCACGCGGGCCATGGCGAGCTTGGCGTATTTTTCAGCGTCCTGATATTGGCCGAGGTTTCCTGCAACCGCGGCCTGTCCGGCGTAGGCGCGGGCGAAATTCGGATCGAGCTCCGCGGCCTTCGTGAAGGATTGCAGAGCGGCTTCGAAGTTGCCTGCGAACTGCTGGTTCATCGCGACGCCGTATTCGTGAACGGCTTCAAGATTGGCGGCGGTGAACGCTCCGCCAGCGGCCTGCAGCTGAGCGGATTCGGACGTGGAGTCGCCCAAAGCTTTGCGGATTGGCGCCGCAAGCTTCGGAATGGTCAGCAGCACCTCGTCTTTGGTTGCGGCCGTAGCCTCCGTTTTCGCGATCACGTTGCCTGTCTGCGCGTCGAGTGCGGTTGCGGTGAGGCTGTATTTGTCGCCGCGGCGGCTCAGATCGCCGGTGACCACAGCGCTCACGCCTTGGCCGACCGCAACGAGGCGGGCGGGTTGTTCATCCATTTTGTCGGAAGGATGCGGAAGCTGGGCCGCGAGCTTGTGAGCTGTGCCACGATTGAAAGCGTTGATAAAGCTGGCGCCTTCGAGAGCGACGTTGAACATCGGTTCAAGCGTGTCGTCAAACACCGGATCGCCGGTGTGATTGGTGAAGTCCGCAACGAGGACGCTGACGGGATCGTGCATGACCTTTTTCGAGGCGGTCGAGAAAAACTTTTTCGGAAGTCCGAGCGCGGCGACGCCAATCAACAGGACGATGGCGCCGAGCGCCGTGTATTTCCAGATTGGCTTCTGCGCAGATTGCGGAACAACGAGCGCCTGATAAGTCGTTGAGCCGGCCATCGACGGCGAAATACCGAGCCAGGATTCGAGGTGTTGCGCGAATTCCGCCGCGTTGGTGAAACGGTTGCCCGGCTCGATCTCCAGAGCTTTGGCCACAATGTCACTGAGAGGTTTGGGGATTGTGGGATCAATTTCAGTGAGCGGCTTGGCTTTTTCCTGGATTCGCCTCCACAAAGTCGCCAGGGGCGTGTCGGAATGGTAGGGGGATGCGCCGATTAGAAGTTCGTAGAGAATAACGCCGAGAGAAAACAGGTCGGAGCGTTCATCGAGTTTTTCGCCCTTGGCTTGTTCCGGCGACATGTATTCGGGCGTGCCAACCAGCGCACCGGTTTGCGTCATGCCCGGAAGATAGGCAGATCGGGCGATGCCAAAGTCCATCACGTAGGCGCGGCCGTTGGCGTCGAGCATGATGTTCTGCGGCTTCAAATCGCGGTGAATCACACCTTCGCCGTGCGCGGCTTCGAGTGCGCGGCAGATTTGCAGGACAATTTTGGCGGCTTCTTCCGGCGGCAACTTCCCTTTTTCCCGCAGAAGTGCACGCAGATCGCGGCCCTCGAGATACTCCATGGTGATGTACTTGTGGCCGTCGGCCTGGCCGATATCGAAAATGCGAATAACGTTGCGGTGCGTGACCTGGCGGGCGAGGATAATTTCCTGCTTGAAGCGCTGCAGGATTTCCGGATTGCGCGCGAGTTCGGCGCGAATCAATTTCAGCGCCACGTCTTTTTCCAGTTCGCGATCGTGCGCCTTATATACGGCGCCCATGCCGCCTTCGCCAAGAAGCTGAAGAATTTCGAAACGATTGCCGACGACGCTGCCGACTTCAATTACGGCAGGCGTCGAAGACGACGGAGCGGCAGGAACGGCCTTTGTGAACGAGGAAGATGGCGTGGTTTCGGCGCCGCCCGCAAGCGTCATGTCCGAACCAGGGAAAGGGGTAGCGCACTTCACACACGTGGCTGCGCTTGCCTGATTTTCGAAACCGCAATTTGTACACTGCATGGCTGGGGGGCCAAGTGGCGCGACGACCCACTGTGACTACAGTAGAACTAGGGCGCGGTCAAATCAAGCACGGTGTCCGAAAAGATGCGAGGAGTGATACCGGAATGTCTTGATGATTTGCTATGAATAGGCGGCGACTCCGCCGCAACGGAATGGCTTCAGCGAATTTTATCGGCCCACGCGGCTGTTGTTCGGGCAAGCTCTGTAAGAACCGATGCATCTGTTTTTCCGGAACGCTTGAGCACGTGAAATCCATGGTCGGCGGATTCGATAATGTGAAGTTTGCCGAGAGCGCCGAGTTTTTTCACGATGGGTTCGAGAAGCGTCAAGTCGGCCAGAGTGTCGCGTGTTCCCTGCAAAAACAGCATGGGCACTGGAACTTTGGATAGATGATCGGCGCGCTTGGTGCCAGGGTTATTCGGAGGATGCAACGGAAAACCGAAGAAGACGAGCCCGCGGACATTGGGAAGCAGATTTTGCGAAACGGCTTGGGATGTCATGCGGCCGCCCATGGATTTGCCGCCGGCGAGCAGCGGCAAATCTGGCGCGCTCTTTGTAGCAGCTTCTACGGCCGCAGCCACAGTGGCGGTAAGGATGGCAGGCAGATCTGGACGTCCACGGCGCTGCTCCATGTAGGGGAACTGGTAGCGCAGCGTGGCTATCTGCACCGCCGCCAATTCGGCGGCGAGATTCTCCATGAAAGGGTGGCGCATGCCTGCGCCGGCGCCGTGAGCCAATAGCAGCAGCCATCGCGCGTTTTGCGGACGGCTGAGCAAGGCGGACACATCTCCGCTGTTTTCAACGCGAAACTTCAGCTCTTCGATTTTCGCCATTGCGCGAATTTTAGCAGACGACTCGCTGCGCCGGAACGTTTTCGGATAAAGTAGCGAACCATGAAACTCATGGCGTTTGCGATGTTCATGCTTTTCGCGACAGGCCCAATCGTTGCGCAAGAGAAAGATGCATTCGACGCGAAATCCGCCGAGCGGTTCGCGAATCTTGCGCTAGCGTGCGTCCACAAGGAATATCCGAACAAAATCAGCCATTCGTTGAACAGCGATGCGGATGTGGCTCCGCCGCGGAAACTGACGCCGGCGTTTTATGGCTGTTTCGACTGGCATTCGTCGGTCCACGGGCACTGGCTGCTTGCGCGGTTGATTCGAACTTATCCTGATGCGCGTTTTGTGCCTGCGGCGCGCGAAGCGTTGCGGCAGAGTTTGACGGAAGAAAATATTGTGCAAGAAGCAGCGTACCTTCGAGCCGAAGGACGCACCAGTTTTGAGCGGCCTTATGGATTGTCGTGGCTGCTGCAACTCGCGGCGGAGCTGGAGGAGTGGAACGATCCGCAAGCCCAAGAGGCGGCGCGGAATCTGAAGCCGCTGGAGCATGCGGCTATAGAACGGTTGAGTAACTGGCTGCCGAAGCTGGCGAATCCCGTGCGTATCGGCGAGCACGGGCAGTCCGCATTCGGAATGGGTTTGATGCTGGACTATGCGCGAAGCCAGCACAACGAAAAGTTCGCCGAACTGGTCATTTTCAAAGCGCGGCAATTCTATTTGCACGACACGGCTTGCCCGCTTGCGTACGAACCTTCTGGGGAGGATTTTCTTTCTCCATGTTTGAGCGAAGCGGATTTGATGAGGCGAGTGTTGCCAGACAAAGAATTCAACTCGTGGCTTCGGGCGTTCTTGCCGCAGATCATTGCGACGCGCAAAAACAGTTGGCTGGTTCCCGTCGTGTCGCCAGATCCGAGCGATCCAAAACTCGCGCATTTGGACGGACTCAACCTAAGCCGCGCGTGGATGCTGGAAGGAATCGCATCGGCCCTTCCGGCGAAAGACGGGCGGTTAGGCGCGATTCGCGCGGCGGCCGAAGGGCACAAGCATGCAGGCCTCGCAGCAGTGACCGGCGAACATTACGAAGGCGGACACTGGCTTGGGAGCTTTGCGGTTTACCTGGTGACTAAACGCGGTATTCCATCAAACGTTTCCCAATAAGGGGGCCAAAACGCGGCTTGACGATTCGCCGCTATTCGTAGAGCATTCGCCGATGCGAAATTCTCAACTGGCTTCCATCCTATTCCTCTTTTCTTCTCCGACATTTCTATTCGCACAGAATCCCCGCGGGCGTGCCGTCGCGATTGATGACGTTTTCCGAATGCAAAGAGTCGGCAGCCCTCAGATTTCCCCGGATGGCGCTTGGATCGCTTACACAGTGACGTCGATTGACAAAGACGCGGACAAACGCAGGACTGCGCTATGGATGGTGAATTGGGACGGGACGCAGGATGTGCGCCTTACGTTTGGAAAGGAGTCCGCTAGTTCGGCGAATTGGAGCCCCGACGGCAAATACCTTTCCTACCTTGCTTCAGAAGGAGAAGGCAAGAAAAGTCAGATCTGGTTGCTCGATCGGCGCGGAGGCGGTCCCCAGCAACTGACCAATGTGAAGGGAGACATCGACCGGTATAGGTGGTCTCCCGACGGAAAGCGAATCGTCATTGAGATGAGTGAAGACGGCGACACAGATGCGGCTGGCGAGAAGAAACCGGATGGCTCATCCAAGGCTCCAAAGCCAATCGTCCTTGATCGCTATCACTTCAAGCATGACATCGACGGATACCTCACAGCCGCCTCGCGAACCCACTTGTTCTTGTTTGATCTCGAAACCAAGAAACTCGAAGCGCTTACAACCAACAAGGAATACGAAGACAGTGGGGCCGAATGGTCTCCCGACGGCAAGCAGATTGCATTTCTTAGCAATCACGAAAAAGATCCCGATCGATCGCCCAACAACGAAATCTACATTGTGGACGCACGACCCGGCGCAACCCCGCGCAAAGTCGTCAGCGCGTTCTCCGCTGGCGGACAGCAGCTTTCCTGGAGCCGCGACGGAAAACTAATCGCCTTCCTGATTGGATCGGAAGCGAAATATAGCGCCTACAACATGAACCGTCTCGCCGTGGTTCCCGTGTCTGGAGGAACACCACGCGTGTTGACCGAGAAGTTTGACCGTGGGATTTCATCTCCGAAATTTGCGAGCGATGGATCCGCAATTGACTGTTTGGTGCCCGATGACCGCTCCGCTTATCCAGCCAGAGTTTCGCTGACCGACGGCTCGGTCGAACGTCTCGTGAAGGGTGAACTCGTTGTGTATGCCAAGTCCAGCGCGGCCGGACGCACGGCGCTGGACGTCTCGACCGATACGTCCCCCGAAGAAATCTACGCGCTCGACAATGGCCAGCTTCGAAAACTAACGTCGCACAATGACGCATTGGTGACCGAGTGGGAACTCGGAGCGGTGGAGGACATCAGTTTCAAGAGCAAAGATGGGACGGAAATCCACGGCTTGATGATCAAGCCGCCGAAATACGATTCTTCTAAGAAATATCCGCTGATCCTTTGGATTCACGGCGGCCCAAACGGGCAAGACGATCATGGATTGCCGTTCAGTCTCTATCCTCTCCAGGTCGAACGCCAAATCTTCGCCGCAAACGGCAACGTCGTTCTGGCCATCAACTATCGCGGCAGCAACGGGCGCGGCGCCGAGTTCACGCGCAGCATCTTTGCCGATTGGGGAAACAAAGAAGTAGCCGACCTCGAAGCGGGTGTTGACTGGGCGATTGCAGAAGGAATCGCAGACCCGGACCGCCTGGGAATTGGCGGATGGAGTTACGGCGGCATTTTGACCGACTACGTCATCGCATCCGACTCGCGCTTCAAAGCGGCGATCAGCGGCGCAGGCAGCGCCAATCAACTTTCCATGTACGGGAGCGATCAGTACGTGGGGCAGTATGACAACGAGCTTGGCTCGCCCTGGCGCAGCCAGGACACGTGGATCAAAGTTTCCTATCCGTTTTTTCACGCGGACCGGATTCGAACGCCGACGCTATTCATGGGCGGCCAAAGCGACTTCAACGTGCCCATTGTCGGCAGCGAGCAAATGTACCAGGCACTGCGGAGCCTCGGAGTACCCACCGAGCTCGTCATCTATCCCGAGCAATTCCATTTGTTCACCAGGCCGAGCTACATACACGACCGGCTACAGCGATACGTGGCCTGGTTCGGAAAATACCTGCATCCCCAGAGCTAGCCGCGTCTCTTGAGGGCTGTGCCAACGAATCTCTCCAGCCATCTATGATCAATAAATGCTGTGCGAGGGCGTGTCGCTGCTGACTTGCCCGGCGTTCACCGACAAAGAATAGTTTGAGCCGCCTTCGCTTTTCCATTCACGCAAGTCGAAGGTCGTTCCAGTTTCTCCCTTGTGAACGGAAACATTGACGAACGTCAGAGTTCGCCGTCGGCGCAGATCTTTGGCCGAGCCGCTGCTTCCAAAAAGTATGCCGGACCGAAGCCAACAATCTTCGCGTGGCCGTCCGCTTCGACCAGCACTGCCGCGTTCTCTTCAATCGCGACAAAAGTGCCGGGAATGCGCCGGCAGAGCTAATGCGGTTCGTCTGCGAGCACCCGCGCGAATGAGTCTCCCCAGCACTTCGCGTTCGAACGGCGATTCCGCTCGTCATTCCTTATCGTCCAAAATTCGCAGTAGGGCATTGGGGTCTTGTGAAAGTGTTTTTGACAAATTGCAGGATCTGGGGATCTTTCCCTCCGAGGCGCTTGCCGCAGCGAATTTGCCAGCTTCCGATGAGCTCACCCGCCGTGTCTCTCGCCGTGCGGAGCAGTTCCGTCAGGAGTGGAACAAACGGAATGGCAACGGGAACCCAGCCTAACGAGGGCAAGAAGAAGCTAAAGGCAGATCTGGTCATTCTACTTCCCGATCTGTTTGCACCCGCTGGCGGCATAGAGCCCGGCCTGGCGAAGGCGGCCAGAGCGGCTTTGGCAGACACGTCTGTCACTTTAGAGTGACGGCGACGCCGAGAATCTGCTTGCCGATCGCTTCCTTCAAGTCTTTCGGTAGAGTATCCGCCTGTTCCAGTGTTTTCCACGCTGCTGCAGTTCGCTCTGCAATCTCGACTGCAATCTGCCAGAGCGGGCTTGCCGGAATCCTTGCCGTATCGGCAAAGCTGCGCATCTGCTCCGGCGTGATTCCGTCAAGGCGCTTGCTGCCGCCGAAACTCAGTCCGAGCGTGTCGCCGGGAATGCAGGGGAGCGTTGCAACAAAATCGTAGGCGGGCGAGAGAACGGGCTTGCGCCGATCGGGGTAAAGGAGCGACCAGTTCTTGAGGTGCATGTCGGCATTTCCGATCAGCACAGAGAATACAAGCCGGCGGACAAACTCCCAGGTGGCTTCCTGGCCGCTTTCCGCCCAGAGAACACCTGCAATATTCGCGTAGCTGCGGTTTCTGTACTTGTCATTGGGAAATTGCCCGAAGACTTGCGCGAAATCCTCCATGTGAACGGGCTTCCCGTCGGGGAGGCGGTCGAAACGCTTCACAGCGAGCGCCTTGCGTTCCACTGTGTGGGCCTGTTCGGGGAGTCCTTTGATGCCTGCGATATCGACGAGTTTGTTTTCAGGGACGGAGATCCCGGCGCGACGGGCCAGTTCCATCATGGCGAATTCATTCTCGGGAACCGCCTTGAAGCGGGCGGAAGGCAGCTTGACGATCCACGATCCTCCCATCCCATCCGCAGGGATGGTCAGGCCACCGGAGGCTTCCATGACGGCGGAGAATTTCAACTGCACCCCGGCGAGAGAAAAGCGCAACGGCTCTTCGCCGCCATGGCCATGGTCGTCCTCGTGGCTCTCGTCATGATGATCGTGATGAGCCTCGGCCTGGGCCTCGCGTTCAAGCGGCTCAACGACGAGCGCGCCGGGAAGGTCGGCGCCGAGCACGGCGAAGAGGAAGAATTCGCGCTCGGAATTCACGTCCGCGCGCTTGGCGAGATATTCGCGCAAGTGGCCTTCAGGAAGAAGGTTCGAGAAGAACGGCGGCACGCGGCGCCCCGTGGGGCGCGTGGGCGTCACGAGCCCGCCGGTGCTGCCCTTGAAGGAAAGGCTCAGCGTGGGGCGCTTCTCGTCGTCGATGTAGTCCTGCTCGAACGCAAAAAGCTGGCGGTCGCCCGCTAGGCGGGTGATGACGCCGATGTGCTTTCCATGCAAGCGCACCGAAAGCGCGTTGAGCTTTTTCGGGTCAAACTTCATCGTGCGGCTCGTGCGTCGTGTCCTGGTCGTCGCCGTCGCCGCTGGCATAGAGGGGGCGTTCCTCGCCTTCGCCCGGCTGGTCTTTAAGGTGGTCGCGCACGAGCGACTGCACGACCGGCACGATGGCGCGGGGGACCATGAGAAGGTCGCGGTCGAGCATGCGAACAAGCTCAAGAAGCGTGTCGTAGCGGGGCACGATCTTCCCCGACTCGATGCCGGAAATGTGCATCTGCGGCAGGCCGAGACGGCTTCCTAACTCCCTCTGACTCCAGCCACGCTTCTCGCGCGCTTCCTTCAGGGCTCGGCGCATCTCGGCAGGGAGGCCTTCCAGACGCAAAGTTTTGATATGCGTTTTTATATCCTTTTCCATGCTTGATATAATACAGCATATCAAAACCAAGAAGCAATCGATATGTGAAATTATATTGAGACTCAAAACTGATATAATTTAGCATATCGCAGTGTTCTTTGCCGCTATGGAAGAGTGCGCCAACCGCCGAAGACGGATTCTTATGAAGATTCAGCTCAATCGCTGTAGTGCGTGCGAGAATTTTATTCAGCGTATCCTGTACGCTCTGCATCTGTGCATCGCGCCTTTTCTGAAAGTTTCCGGACTACGTCGTGGTTCATTGCGCTCCAAAACGCCCACTGTTCCGGCTCCGTCATCGGAATTCTGAAGTATTCCAGCCGAACTCCACAGCCTTTCGGAGAGTCGAGGAGCGCCCGGATTCTCTCAAGGTGGTAAATCTCTGTTGGCACGCCCCCCGTTTTCGACTGGAGGGTTTCTCTCTCTCCTATTGTCAATGGCTGGTTTACAAAAAATGCAAACGCTTCAGCGTCATTGGCAGCAACGCCAGCGAAGTCGTGATCAAATTTTTCCTGAATCTCTTTAAATGCCGGACGCGTAGGCGGAAAAAATGCAGCGGCAATCCAGGTCTTCCCGTTTCTGGAGCACCGCACGTCTTTCAGTCCATCCGGGCCGCCTAGGGGGTGCTGTGGATCGACGTCTTGGAAAGACTCCAGATACAACATCGCAGCACACAGGCGTTCTGCTTGTGTATTGCTATACCGCCAGTCGCGTACGGATACTTCTGTCGGAGGGGCCGTTATGCCTAAGTATTAGAAAAGGTGTAACTATCAAGCAAGATCCAGATTTCAATGCTTTGCGCCGTGTGAAACTTCAAACGGAGTGCTAGATATTTCTAGTCCTCTATCAACTCTCCGTGCTTACTAAGTGAAACATGCGCAACGGGCCTAAGTGGAACGCTCAGCTTGTAGCGCGCGTGTCTACGCTCGCCCTCCCTGGTGAGCGCGCCTATCGTTGTGAGTTCCACGAGATCACGAGTCGTCGTCGCCGGCGAAGCTCCAGTGATGGTGCTGTACTTCCCAGCGCTCATCCCGCCTGTGAAGCCTTCCGGCCCTTCCCGGAACATTCTTAGTAACGCCTTCTGCTGTCGCTCGTTGATCTGCCCCGCGAGGCGATCGAATAACTTTGTCTTATCAATAAGGAATTCGATCAAGGCCAATGTGCGCCGCTGCGCTTCTATCGTGACGCCGGCAAACCACGCGAGCCAGTCCGTTATCTCGTTTGACTTGTTAGCCGCCTCCAAGGCGGAGTAGTAGTGTGTTCGGCGAGAGAGTATCGTAGCAGCCAGGGCAATGAGTGATGGCTGCCTAAGACTTTGGGCGAGTGATTTTTCGGCCAGCGCGCGGCCGATGCGGCCATTGCCGTCCTCGAACGGATGGATGCATTCAAAGTACAGATGCGCGGCCCCTGTCCTTGCAAGTGCAGCAAGTGGATCAGCAGCGGCCGGTGCCGTGCTGTTGAACCACTCAATGAAGCGATCCATTTCGGCGGGGAGTTTGCCAGCAGGCGGCGCTTCAAAATGAATCTTCGGTGAATCAACTGCTCCTGAGATGACTTGCATGGGTTCGCTGCTGGTGCGGTACCGCCCAATGTCGCTCAAATCGGTTCTGCCACTCGTCAGCATCCGATGCCATTCAAACAGCGTGTCTTGCGTAAGCGGCGCAGCGAATGTTTTGTAGAGATTGATCATCATCTCTGATATCCCGTGCTCCGCGGGCCCTACTTTTCTATTGTCTGTTGGCAGGCCAAGCTGTCTTTGAATGGATGATTGGACGCTGGCACGATTGAGGATTTCACCCTCGATTTCCGAGGTGGTCAGGGCTTCGGTACTCATCGCCTCAACGGTGAGTTGATTGCGATCTTCGTCGTCCAGGTGCTTAATGGACCCGACAAACGTGCCGCTTCCGACAAGGAATTCCTTCTCGGCTAAAGCGAGCCGACTTTGATTCCAGGTGAAATGCGGCCACTCCGGTTGCTCCCAGTTCCACGTCATGAGCGATAGCGATCCCTTCTATCGCTCACAATACGGCATTACATGAGTGATAGCAATCAATTTTGTCGCTCAGTGTAGCTAAGTTGCCTAAATTCATGGGTTTAATACCGGCCACGGTCACGGCTACATCCCACGCTCTCCAGGCGAAAGTAAAAGACGCACCGGGCCGGCGAAAGCGGCGGCATTGACGCCATGCTTGACTTCCCTTTCGCTCCGGAAGCTGCACTGGTATGGCGGGCCAAGAAACCCAAAGGACATTGGGCCTGTTATGCAGAAGCGGCAAATCGCTGCGCACGTGTCACTTTGTGCTTTACTAGCAGTCTAAGAGAGAAAATTGCCCGCAAGGATGCGCTCCGATCGCTCCAGGCGTTGAAGGTGGCAGGCGACTCGGCTATCGAGATGGCGGAAGCTAAACCCTCGCCGGCCACGTAGTTCACACCTCAGATTTCTGCTCACTCGCTTCGCGGATCATGGAAGGAGTTGTGAGGGATCACTCCATGAAAGTGCGAGGGCGCGTCGCTGCTGACTTTCCCGGCGCTCACCGACAAAGAATAGTTTGAGCCGCCTTCGCTTTTCCATTCACAGAAGTCGAAGGTCGTTCCAGTTTCTCCCTTGTGAACGGAAACATTGGCGAACGTTCAGAGGTTCGCCGTCGGCGCAGATCTTTGGCCGAGCCGCTGCTTCCAAAAAGAATGCCGGACCGAAGCCAACAATCTTCGCGTGGCCGTCCGCTTCGACCAGCACTGCCGCGTTCTCTTCAACAGCGATAGCGTGAACCCGCTTGGCCCATCCGTCTTGCAAACAGATTTGCCACGCGCGTGGACTCGGGACCCAGTCGTACTTTCCATGAGGGAGGTACATCCCGGGGTACACCGCAGGAGATCGGAAAGAATGGTGCCCGGGGTGGGAGTCGAACCCACATGAGGAAAAATCCCCGGAGGATTTTAAGTCCTCAGCGTCTGCCATTCCGCCACCCGGGCGACAGGCAGATATCAATGTAGCGGAGGCGGTGAGTTGGGGCAAGGTAGAGGCGGCGCGCATTCGGTCGTCTGGTCAAGCGCGTCGTGTTGCGGCGTGTCGGTTCCACGCTCCGGCGGCGCTAAGCTCCGCGCAGGCAGCCGAGCGCTGCTACGCCCAGGCGCATACGGCAACGTATGCATAGGAAAGATAACGAGACAAAACCGACTAACTATGGGTTTCGCTGTATGTGCGGCGAGCGGGTGCGAGTGGTGTGATGCGGAGCGATGCGAGCGGCAAATTTAAGGAAGCAGTTCTACATCTTCATTCCAGTTTTCGCGGGAGCAATGAGCGTCGGTGCGGGAGTCGCCGGTTGCGGGGGCGGATCGCACAAAAAAGCCGAAGCCCGGCCCGCTCGTCCGCCCGTTCGGGAGGTCGTCGGCAGCGACATGTATCCTGCCGAGCAGATCGAAGTGATAACGCTGCCGGAGGGATTTGTGATTCCGGTGCGCATCATGGACGAGATCAATTCGAAGCATGCGCATGCGGGAGAAATGTATTCGGGAAGCGTCGATCCGTCGGTGCTGGTGAATGATGCGGTGGTGATTCCGCGCGGAACGGAAGCGCATATACGAATGACTGATTTGAAAAAGGGCGGACACGTTCACGGCAACGCAAAGGTGAGCCTGGAACTGGTGAGCTTGATCATCAACGGGCGGCGGCTGGAAGTTGAATCGAACGAACTGACGAAAAAGAAGAGCGCTCTGCAATCCAAGGGGGACGCGGTGGTGAAGAAAGCACCGAGTGGCGGAGATACGCTGGAAGGCGAACCTGTGGGTGCGGCGTTGCCGGTGATTGCCGTGTTTTCGGCTGCGAAAGTACAGGTCAAGCCGGGTAGCCGTGTAGAGTTCAAGCTGGAAGCGCCGTTTACATTTCGCAAGCCGACGGCGACGGCGAGTCTCTATCAGGCTCAGCCTTAGCAACTGTTGGCAAGCCGATCCGTTCAGAAAGCTTCAGAAAAAACGACCCTATCGAGCAGTTGAAGCGACGGCACAGAAGGACTTCGGTGCCCTTGCGCTTTACGCGGCGAACCTGTATATAAACCCTACTCTTGCACCATTTTTCTACAGGTAAGGACTGTCCCCAGACACGGCGCGGGGCGCGATTCCGCAGGAGTTAGCCGCGATTTGGAAAGCGGAAGCGCCTGGAGACCGATGGATAAGATTGTCATAAGCCCCAATGAAATCACAGAGATAAAAGAAACACCGGAGCAGCCGACGCGGATCGAGCCGAAGCTGCCGCCAGCGATTCCCTGGTGGGCGCGAATTTCAGTAGGGCTGCTGGTGCTGTGCCTGCCGCTGCTGTGCCTGATCACGATCATTTTGCGAGTGGCGTTCCGGGGTCAGACGCCGCGGATTCGTTACGCCTGGACGGCGTACATGACGACGCTCCTGATCATCAGCGGATTCTTGACCTCAGCGATTGCGGTAGTGGCGTTTTCGCTTGGGCCGCTGCCATCGATTGCAGGGATGGCGACGGGCCTGTCAGAACTGGATGAGCGGACTGACTTCCCTACCCTTCCTGCGGCGAAGGATTTGAACGGAGCGGCTGCTTCGAGCGAGTTGAAGCCACTGGTGGCGGTGATTTCGCCGACAGCGCAATCGTGGTTCAGCAAACGTGAAGTCCTTTCGAACAGCTTTGGCGCGGGAATGCTGCTGGAAGCGACCGACCAGGGATATTTGTTTGCTACCGCGCGGCACGTGATCGGCTTGGGGACTTGGGGAATAAAAGACAAGAATCACGCGATGCTGTCATTGCGCTCCGGAATTTGGGCGGGGGCGGAAGTGATTGCGCGGCATACCAACCTGGACCTAGTGCTGATTTGGATGCCACGGCACTCGGGTCACGCAGATTTTCTGCAGCCGATTGCGGAACCTAAAGAAGGCCAAACCATTTATGTGATTGGGCATCCAGAGGGTTTGAAATACACGCTAAGCACGGGAATAATTTCGCGCATGGAGAACAGCACGCTGCAGATTTCCGCGCCGGTGAGTCCGGGGAATAGCGGCGGGCCGGTGTATGACCAGCAGGGAAATTTGCTGGGCGTGGTGAGCTCAACGCTGGACAAAAGTTTTCAGCCGAACGCGGAAAATCTGAATTTTGCGGTTTCGGCGCAGGCATTACTGAAAGAGAGCGACTGGGAGTTTTCCAAGGACGGCAAGGAACACTTGCAGGAATATTTGAAGAAGTTGGCCCAAAAGCAGGACACGACGAAGAAATAGTGTTTGGGAATTGTTGGCCCCGACGTAGTTCAAAACGTAAATTTCGAAGGATTGGGACAGGACCAAGAAACGATGCCGACGATCAACGTGACGGTGTATGACTCGACCGAGAACAAGCGCGTGCCCGTAGAGCTGCCGGATGATGCGCCGTGCAACAAGATTATCGTCGTGCTGGTGCAGAAGCTGCGATTGCCGACGAATGGGCCGGATGGAGCGCCACTGAGCTACAAATTTCATCACAAAAATTCGGGGCGGCAAATTCAGGATTCGCAGACATTGGGCGAGGCCGGGGTGAAGGATGGCGACATCCTGCGGCTGCAGCCGGAAATTACGGCAGGATGAGGATGGCGCCGCCGGCTTCGGTGCGAATCGGCGAAGAAGAGGTACACGAGGACCGGTTCAGCCGGTTCCGGCTGATTCCGTGGTGGGATCAGAAGAAATTGCAGGCGGCGCGCGTGCTGGTGATTGGCGCGGGAGCCCTGGGTAACGAGATCCTGAAAAATCTGGCGTTGCTGGGATTCAAACACATCGTCGTGGTGGACCTGGACCGCATCGAGGAGTCGAATCTTTCGCGGGCGATTTTGTTCAGTAGCGAAGATGTCGGAGCGTTCAAGGCTGACGCGGCGGCGCGGAGTTTGAAGAGGATTGCGCCGCAGGCTCGGGTGCGGCCGCTGGTTGCTAACGTTATGCAGAACTGCGGCTTGGGGCTTTTTGCGTGGAGCGATGTAATCATCGCGGGGCTGGACAATCGCGAGGCGCGGCTGTGGATCAACCGATGCGCGTGGAAGATGAACCGGCCGTGGATTGACGGAGCGATCGAGGGCATCAATGGCGTTGCGCGAGCGTTTATGGCGGGACAAGCTCCATGCTATGAGTGCACCCTAGGCGAGACGGATTGGAAATTGCTGGAGCAGCGAATGTCCTGCAATTTGCTGCTGCGCGAGGCGAACACGGAAGGCAAGGTTGCGACGACGCCGACGATTTCATCGGTGATTGCCGGGATTGAAGTGCAGGAAGCGGTGAAGCTGCTGCACGGGATGCCGACGCTGGCGGGCAGCGGATTCGTGTTCGAAGGGCTGAATCATACTTCGTACAAGGTGGAGTACACGGCGAATCCGGATTGCATGAGCCACTTTACGTTTGCGGATCTTGTGGAGTTGCCGCAAGAATCCAGAGAGTTGACGCTGGAAGATTTACGGCAGCGTGGTGCTAAGGATTTGGGTTCTGCCGAAGTGGCGGTGGAATTCAGCCGGGACATCGTGCATGAACTGGAGTGTCCGCAGTGCGGCACTCGCGAAGAAAGGTTTGTGCCGGTTGGAAGCATTCGCTATGAAGAAGGCCGCTGCCCCAAGGATGGGCAGATGCGCGTGGTGAAGATGATCCATGGCTATTCGGGAAGCGAAGGTTTTGGCGGACGAGCGCTGGATGCGCTTGGGTTGCCGTTGTATGACGTGTTTAGCGTGCGTTCGGGGGAAGTGGAAAAGGCGTATTTGATAGCCGGGGATAAGGTCGCGGTACTTGGAGACGAGTTGGCGAGTTGAGTTCATTCATGGGAAAACGCAAGTCAGAGCAACAGCCGAGAGTAACGATCGAAGGCGAAGTGCTTCGCCAGATCCGGCAGCACGCTCGTTCGAACAGCAAGACAGAAGTATGCGGTGTGTTGATCGGCGAAGAAAACGGCAGCGGTTTGAAGATTACCGCGCGCATCGCCGGATTGAATGCAGCGCAGGCCGGGACGTACGTAACGTTCACGCAGGACACCTGGGAGCATATCTACAAGATCAAGGACAAGGATTATCCGGATGAACGTATCGTCGGGTGGTATCACTCGCATCCCGGGTTTGGAGTTTTCCTTTCCGATCACGACACGTTCATTCACAAGAATTTTTTCTCGGCGCCGCTGCAGGTGGCCTGGGTGTATGACCCGCACAGCGATGAAGAAGGCTGTTTCGGATGGTGCGGCGAACGGCTAGAACGGCTGGAAGAAATTCGCGTGAAGGATGACAAGGGCGGCGAAGAAGCCGGAGAAACAGGTAAACCTGAGCCGGTTGGCGGTATAGAAGATGACGAGGAGACGGTGGAAGCCAAGGAAGCAAGCGGTTTCGAGGTCGGCCCGCCACAATGGCTGAGCTGGCTCATCACAATTTGCTCGCACGTTTTATTGATGGCGCTGGCATTCGTGGTGACGTGGACTTTCTTCCCGCGGCCGGTTCCGTTTTTTTTCTTCATCGATCCGTACAAGGGATCTGCGATCCAGGCGCCTCCGGGTACGCACTTGAACCCCAACGATACAATCGCCATTCCGGGTGTTGGGGATGTGCCGTTGCAAATGGGTCGCCTTGAGCGCAGGGTCCCTAACGACGGCCCGAGTTCGCCCGCGCCGAACCAGTCCCAGACTTCGCCGCAAAAACCCGATGGCAAGGATTCCAAGGATCAGAAGGATCCCAATGCCCCCAGAAAATAACGACAAGACGATCAAGATCACGCTGGACGATCTGGCCAACGTCACTGCGCCAGAGAATGATGCGATCGCGCCAGTGCAAAGCACTGGTGGCGCAAAGGTCTATGGCTCGATTAACGAACCGGCAGATCCACAAACTCAGGTGGCGGAAGAAAAAGGAAGCATCCTGCTGCAGGCCTGGTTCTACTTGGGATTGGCTGGCCTTATCGGCGCGCTCATTGGCTGGGGAATATGCGAACCGTGGTTCGTCGACGGACCTAGCCGGCGCTGGGGGAACGTGCTGATAGTCCCGTTCATTGTGGCGCTGCTTTGTGTGGGGTTTGGAATCGCGGAAAGTGTCGTGGAGCGTTCCGCCAAAAAAGCGCTGACTCGCGGTGGAATCAGTTTGCCTCTGGGCGCAGTACTGGGATTCATATTTGAATTTATCGCGGGCATTATTTACGCCATCGGAATCAGCATTTGTGTCGAACTGGGCGCGCAAACGGAAAGAAATCCAGCTTTGTGGATTGCCCGCGGCATCGCGTGGATGGTGTTCGGAGCGGCAGGCGGCGTGGTTTACGGGATTATCGGATTATCCGGCAAGAAAATGCTCTATGGCGTGTTGGGCGGGGTGATTGGCGCGGGTTTGGGCGGGCTCCTTTTTGATCCCATCGCATTGCTAACGCATGGAGGGGCGCCGAGCCGAGCCGTGGGATTTGGACTAGTGGGGATGGCGACGGGAGTTGGAGTCGGCTTGGTCGAGAGCGCCCTGAAAGACCGCTGGTTGTATGTGACCGCTGGACCGCTGGCCGGCAAGCAATTCATTTTGTACAAGCCGCGCACAATGATGGGCAGCGACCAGAGCTGCGACATTTATCTTTTCAAAGACACGAATATCCAGAAGGAACACGCAATTATTGAGCTGGCCGGATCCCGCATCATGCTGCGGGCGATCGGGCAAACATATGTCAATGGTCAGCCAGTTCGGCAACAGGTCTTGATGAGTGGTTCGGTCGTGCAAATTGGGCGATACGCATTCCGTTACCAGGAAAGGCAACGGAATTGAGCCCGATCTGTCCGTATTGCCGAACCGATGTGGGAGATGGCGAGGGCGAGCGAAAGGACTGCCCCGGGTGCGGAACTCCGCATCACGCCGACTGCTTTGCCGAAAATGGCGGATGCACAGTGTTCGGGTGTTCGCAAGCTCCCGCTGACGAAGCGAAAGTCACGGTTAGCGCAACGGACATGATGGGAAACGTGGTCACGCGGCAAGTAACTGCGCCCGCCGCGTCCAGCATTTCGCTGGGAGCGGGCTACACGACGTTCCGTGCGCCAGCACTGCAAGGACCGGCCGTTGCAGCCGAACCGCCAGCCGCGAGTGCGTCTGCGGTAGCTTCCCCGCCCCCTCCTCCGCCACCCATGGCCGGCACAGGAATTGCACCTCCACCATTGGCACGCCCTATACCGCCGGCGGCCGGCCAAGTTGTTCCGCGACCAGTGAATTACTATCAGGAAAATCAGCCGAAGACTCGCGTGATTTTTGTCCTGTTAGGACTCTTTCTGGGTATCTTTGGCGTACACAATTTCTATGCGGGTTACACGAAGAAAGGAGCCATGCAGTTAGTTGCGACGGTTTTGATCGCGATCTATTCGCAGATCGCTGCATGGCTGTGGCTGGTTGTCTGGTTGTGGGCCATCGTGGAAATTTGTCTCGTGAATCAGGAAGCAGACGGGACTCAGTTTGTGTAGAAGGTAGAAGACGGAGGACGCCCAGTGAACTATTTCATTAAACGCGATTTGAACGAATATGGCCCGTATACACTGGCCGACTTGCAAAAGTATGTGGCGTCGGGAAATATTTTGCTGACCGACCTTTGCCGCAGCGAAGGCCTCACCGACTGGGTGCCGGTTTCTCAGGTGATCGGCAACATTCCGGTGCCGGCAGCGCCGCAGCCAGCCGCGGCCGCGCCCACCGCCTACGCTGCGCCGGGAACATATGCGGCGCCGGCAGCGTCGCCGTATCCGCCACCACCGAATTTGCATTGGGCACTGGTGCTATTGCTGACGGTAGTGACGTGCGGACTTTTTGCGCCTATCTGGCTGCTCGTGGAAGCACTTTGGATTCGCAAAGTTAAGCCCGAGGCGAAATCCTTTACCTACCTCGTGATTACGATGGGAATATTTGCCGCCATCATCGGGCTGATAATCATGCAGGTTGGCGAGGCCGGAGCCACTGGTCATAGGGACGCTAGCCTTGGCGGAATTGCGGCCCTGTTGAACCTGGGATACATCGTGATGCGTTTGGTGACCGTCTTTTCCATGAGGTCGGATATCGAGGACCATTTCAACACCGCCGAACCAATTGGCCTCAGCTTGAGCGGAGTAATGACGTTTTTCTTTGCGGTGTACTACTTCCAGTATCACTTCTCGCAGATCAACGAAATGAAGCGGCGCCAGGCGGGCTATCCCGTATGATTTCTGCGAGGGCGAGGGCGAATCTGTTTGCGGCGGCAGGCGTGGGTGGCGCCGCCATCTTGTACCGCTTTTCGCCGCAGGATTATTCGTTTTACCCGCGGTGCCCGTTTTTTGCGTTGACGCACCACTATTGCCCGGGCTGTGGCGCGACGCGGGCAATCGCGGAACTCTTGCACGGGAATGTGAGCGCCGCGCTGCACTTCAATGCGGCCGCGACCGTGCTTCTCCCTTTTGCCGCGGCGTATTTCGCAGCAATGTACTGGACTGCTTTGCGGGAAAACTACATCGAATGGCCCACCGTTCCCGCCTGGACCTGGAAATTTGCTTTGACGTGCGTTGCGGCCTTTGGATTTGCGAGAATGTTTACGCAAAGAATGCTGTAAACAAACTCAGGTAACCGACACCTATGCTCTCGCCGCGCATCCGCCGTCTAAAACTCGATTACGACCAATTGCAGCAGCGGTTTGCAGGCTGGCCGCTGATTCAGATCACCGGCACGGCCGGTATGCCGCCCGAAGCTTATCGGTTCGTCTACCACCTGAAGGGATTGTTCGTCGCACCGAACGGCGAAATCCAGGAACGCGCGGTGCATCATCTGGAAGTGAGCCTCTCGCTCGGCTACCCGCGGCGCGCCCCGCAATGCCGTATGTTGACGCCAGTGTTTCACCCTAACTTTGACGAGGCTACCGTTTGCATCGGCGATTTCTGGGCTGCATCAGAGGGATTGGATGACCTCATCATTCGCATCGGACGAATGATCGCCTACCAGGAATACAACACCAAGAGTCCGCTGAACGGCCTCGCCGCAAAGTGGTCAGAGCAGCATGCGCACCTTTTTCCGGTGGATGCGCGCGATATTGCTCCGCCGCTCGATAAGCCACAGGCCGCAACGCCGGTGTCCGCCGGTGCCCTCGAAAGCGTTGTGGCGGTCGCCACACCAGAAAACGCAACGGAGGCGACGTCCCAACCTAATGAGGCGGCTGCTCGCGAAGTTGCGCCCGATCCATGGGCCCAACGAATTTCCATCGAATAGTTTTTCGCAAGCACGGCGCTGACCGCCCCGCCGCTCTGCATTCGCGGCCGACTTGACGTAGAATCTCCCTACCCGGTGGGTACCCCCGGTGCATCTAAATCGTGACTTCTACTGCGGGCACGTGCCTGCGTCAGCCCGCCGCAGGCAACCTTACTTACCCGAAACAGGAGCTTTCGTGAGCCAGCAAGCATCAGTGACCCAACAAATCAGCGCCCAGCAGATCGACCAGCTCTCCATCAATACCATCCGAACTCTTTCGATTGACGCAGTGCAGCAGGCGAATTCCGGGCATCCGGGCGCGCCGATGGGTCTTGCTCCTGTTGTTTACGAATTGTGGCAACGATATCTGAAGTACGATCCAGCGAATCCCGTATGGCCCAATCGCGATCGGTTCGTTCTATCCGCTGGGCATGCCTCGATGTTGTTGTACTCGACGCTTCATCTTGCTGGAGTACGAGCGGTCAACGAGAAAGGCGAAGTTCTTGGCTCGCTCGCCGTTCCGATGGAAGAGATCAAGCGCTTCAGACAGATCGACAGCAAAACTGCCGGGCATCCGGAGTCGCATCTGACGACGGGCGTCGAGACGACTACCGGTCCACTTGGGCAAGGCGCGGGAAACAGCGTTGGAATGGCGATGGCAGGTAAATGGCTCGCGGCAACTTACAACAAGCCAAATCTTGAGATATTCAATTACAACATCTACGCGGTCTGCGGCGATGGCGACCTCATGGAAGGCGTGGCGTCCGAAGTCGCATCGCTCGCCGGTCACCTTAAGCTCGATAACCTGTGCTGGATTTACGACAACAACCACGTAACGCTGGACGGCCCGGCATCGGTCTCTTTCAGCGAAGACGTGATGACGCGCTTTGTCGGCTACGGCTGGAATGTGACGCGCGTTGCCGACGCCAATGACCTGATGATGCTTGGCCGCGGTTATGAAACCTTCCTGAAGACGTCAGGCAAGCCGACACTCGTCGTCGTAGATAGCCACATCGGCTACGGCTCGCCACATAAACAGGACAGCTATGAAGCGCACGGCGAGCCGCTCGGCGAAGCGGAAGTCAAGCTGGTCAAGGAAAACTATGAGTGGCCGGTGGACGCCAAGTTCCTGGTGCCGGACGGCGTCTACGACAATTTCAAAAATGGCGTCGGTAAGCGCGGCGCTGACGCGCACGCTCAGTGGCTCAAGGTGTGGGGCGACTACGCCAAGCAGTTCCCCGAAGAAGCGAAGCAACTCGAACTAATCCAAAAGCGCCAGCTTCCTGACGGCTGGGACAAGAACTTGCCTTCCTTCCCTGCCGACGCAAAGGGTATGGCTTCGCGCGAAAGTTCCGGCAAGGCCGTCAACGCCATCGCGAAAAATATTCCGTGGCTGATCGGCGGCTCAGCCGACTTGGCAAAATCCAACAAAACAAATCTCGATTTCCCTGGCGCCGGCCTCTATCAACCCGGAAACTACGCGGGCCGCAATATTCCGTATGGCGTCCGCGAACACGGCATGGGCGCAGCGATGAGCGGGATGGCTCTCAGCCGCGTGAGGCCTTTCGGCGGAACATTCTTTAATTTCTCTGATTACATGAAGCCGGCGGTTCGCCTTGCCGCACTGATGGAGATTCCTGTCATTTACGTTTTCACTCATGACTCGATCGGCCTCGGCGAGGACGGACCCACTCACCAGCCAGTCGAGCAGCTTGCAGCCCTGCGCGCCATGCCTAATATCCTTGTTATGCGGCCGGGCGATGCGAACGAAGTGGTCGAAGCTTGGAAGATTGCGGTGCAGCAGACCCATCGGCCCACCGCTCTCGTGCTCTCACGTCAGGCGATGCCAACCTTCGACCGCACTAAGTTCGCGCCTGCCTCTGGCGCCGCGAAGGGCGCATATGTGCTAAGCGATGCGCCGGGCGGAAAGCCAGATGTGATTTTGATCGGCACCGGGAGCGAGGTTTCCCTCTGCGTCGCCGCCCAGGAAAAACTGGCCGCGGAGAGCATCAAAGCCCGCGTCGTCAGTATTCCCTCGTGGGAGCTTTTCGAGGAACAGGACGCTGCCTATAAGGAAAGCGTGCTGCCCGCAGCGATTACCGCCCGCGTTTCCGTTGAAATGGCGTCCACGTTCGGCTGGGAACGTCACATCGGAACAAAAGGCAAAGCGGTCGGCATGCGCACGTTTGGTGCATCCGCTCCTCTCAAAGACTTGCTAAAGAAGTTCGGATTCACCGTAGAAAACGTGGTCGCCGCTGCAAAACAAACTCTCGGAAAGTGACCTAGCGATGAAACTTGTGATCGGATCGGACCACGCGGGATTCGAATTGAAAAACGCCATGGGCGACCTGCTGCGCGGCCTGGGGCATGCCGTTCTGGACGTCGGCGCGTTCAACACCAATCCGTCCGACTATCCCGATTTCGCGGAAGCGGTCGGCCGTGCCGTGCTGGACGGGAAAGCTGAACGCGGTGTGCTGATCTGCGGCAGCGGCGTCGGCGCTAGCGTCGCCGCCAACAAGCTGGTCGGCATCCGCGCCGCGGTCTGCCACGACACCTATTCCTCCCACCAGGGCGTGGAACACGACGATATGAATGTTCTGGTGCTCGGCTCCCGCGTCATTGGAGTGAAACTCGCGGAAGACCTCGTAAAAGCATTCGTTGGGGCCAATTTCACAAACGAGGAACGCCACAAACGCCGCCTGGCAAAGGTCAAAGCGCTCGAAGAAAAGCGCTAAATCAGTAAATTTTTGACGCCCACCGCAGTCACATCCGGTTAACCCTCGTCGTTCACGGCGGGCGTACAATAGAAGTAGCGACAACGAGGCGCAAAAAGTTCAGGAGGACCTCATGACAACAACCACCACAGTGCCAAATGCAGCCGGCAAAGGCGTAAATCCTCTCAAGGGTTTGCTGGCGTACGGGCAATCTCCCTGGCTCGACTTTATTCGCCGCAATATCCTGCTCAACGGCGATTTGAAGAAGATGATCGACAACGATGGCCTGCGCGGCATGACTTCGAATCCCGCGATCTTTGAGAAGGCCATCACCGCGGGCGACGACTACAACGACATCATCAAAGCGCCGGATGCCAAATCATCCACCGCGATGGCGCTCTACGAAAAAATAGCCATTCGCGATGTGCAAGACGCAGCGGATCTTTTCAGCTCCGTGTACAAGGAAACCAAGGGCCGCGACGGCTATGTGAGTCTCGAAGTTTCCCCGAACCTTGCATTCGACACGCAGGCCACGCTCGACGAAGCGCGCCGGCTGTGGAAGGCCGTGAATCGACCGAACGTGATGATCAAGATTCCGGGGACACCGCAGGGCGTTCCTGCAATTCGCCAGGCGTTGGAAGAAGGCATCAATATCAACATCACGCTGCTGTTTGCGCAGTCCGCTTACGAAGAAGTTGCGGAAGCGTATACCGCTGCCTTGGAAGCGCGCGCCGCGAAGGGCCAGGACGTCTCTCAGATTGCCAGCGTGGCCAGCTTCTTTGTCAGTCGTATCGACTCGCTGGTGGATAGCACGATCGACGCGAAGCTGAAGACCGAAACGGACGCGAGCAAGAAGGCGCTGCTCGAATCGCTGCGCGGCAAGGTTGCCATCGCCAACGCGCGCCGCACGTATGCCAAGTATCAGGAGATCATTGCCACGCCGCGCTGGAAAGCTTTGGCCGCAAAGGGAGCGCAAACGCAACGTTTGCTCTGGGCCAGCACCAGCACCAAAAATCCGAAGTATCGCGACGTTCTTTACGTCGAAGAACTGATCGGCGCGGACACTGTGGACACCGTCCCGCCGGCCACGTTCGATGCCTTCCGCGATCACGGCAAGCTGCGTAATAGCCTTACCGACAATGTCGCTGAGGCTGAGAAGACCATGACCGACATGGAAGCCGCGGGCATCTCTATGAAAGAAGTCACGGACAAGCTGTTGGCTGACGCAGTGAAGCTCTTCCAGGATCCTTTCAAGCAACTGCTCGACGCGATCACGAAGCACGCCGGGGTGCCTGCGTGAGCGTAAACCGCCTGGCCTACAAACTTCCAAAGGAATTGAACGCGGCCGTTGAGGCTTCTCTCGACGACTGGAAAAAGAACAACAAGGTTGCGCGACTTTGGCAAAGGGATGCGTCGCTCTGGAGCAATACGTCTGAGGGTAACTGGCTCGGCTGGCTAACGATTACCGAGGAGCAGATCGCCAATCTCGCGACCTTCAAGCAACTGGCCGCAGAAGTGAAAAAAGCTAAGTTTAAACACGTCGTGCTGCTCGGCATGGGCGGCTCCAGCCTTTGCCCGGAAGTGTTGCGGATGACCTTCGGCAAAGTCGCCGGTTTTCCGGAGCTGCACGTTCTGGATTCGACTGATCCCGTTCAGATCAAAGCGCTCGAAAAGAAACTCGACCTCAAGAAAACGCTGTGCATCGTCTCCAGTAAGTCCGGCAGCACACTCGAACCTAATATCTTCAAGCAGTATTTCTTCGAGCGTGTGAAGAAAGTAGTCGGTGAAAAACTTGTTGGAAGCCGCTTTATTGCCGTGACCGATCCGGGTTCCAAGATGCAGCAAGTCGCCGAAGCCGACAAGTTCTGGAAGATTTTTGCCGGCGTACCCAGCATTGGCGGCCGCTATTCGGCACTTTCTAATTTCGGAATGGTTCCCGCGGCTGCCATGGGCCTTGATGTCGCCAAATTCCTAAAAAGCACGCAGGAAATGGTCAAAGCCTGCGGTGCCGGTTCCTCAGCGGACAACAATCCTGGCGCGCTGCTCGGCACCATTCTCGGCGTCGCCGCCAACCACGGCCGCGACAAAATTACGATCATCACGTCGCCGGGAATTTTCGACCTAGGCGCATGGCTCGAACAGCTCATCGCTGAATCTACTGGCAAAATCGGCAAGGGCATCATCCCGGTCGATCGTGAAAAGCTCGCCAAGCCAGAAGCTTACGGCAACGACCGCGTGTTCGCGTATCTCACGCTCGCCGGCAAGACAAATAAGTCCCAGGACGCTGCTGTGGCCGCTTTAGAAAAGGCCGGGCAGCCCGTCGTGCGCATCACTCTCCCGAATACTTACACGGTCGGCCAAGAATTCTTCCGCTGGGAAATCGCCACGGCCGTGGCTGGCTCGATTATCGGGATCGACGCATTCAATCAGCCCGACGTCGAAGCTAGCAAAGTCGAAACTCGCAAGCTCACGAGCGAATATGAATCCACCGGCAGCTTGCCCGCCGAATCACCATTCTTGACAACGAAAGACGCCAAGCTCTTCGCCGACGACAAAAATACTGCGGCTCTCTCCGGCGGCAAGGCATTGGGCGATGTTCTCAAGACTCATCTATCGCGTATAGGTGCGGGCGACTACTTTGCCGTGCTCGGTTACATCCCGATGAATGCCGAGAATGAAGCGGCGCTGCAAACGATTCGCACGTCAGTACGCGATGCAAAAAAAGTTGCCACATGCCTCGGTTTCGGCCCGCGCTTCCTGCACTCCACCGGGCAGGCCTATAAGGGTGGTCCAAACAGCGGCGTTTTTCTTCAAATCACCTGTGACGACGCCTCCGATCTTCCCGTTCCGGGCCAGAAATACACCTTCGGGGTGGTCAAAGCCGCTCAGGCTCGCGGAGACTTTGCCGTGCTCGCCGAGCGTGGCCGCCGGGCCTTACGCGTTCATCTTGGAAAAAATTTGAAGTCCGGCCTCAAAGCGCTCTCGCAGGCAGTTTCGCAAGGTCTGAAGTAGAATTTTCTGGCTGCGCGGGCAGTACTTAACAACTCGGGTTACAGGAGCAGACAGAATGCAACTTGGAATGATCGGTCTGGGGCGCATGGGTGCCAACATGGTGCGGCGCCTTCAGAAAAACGGCCATCAGTGCGTGGTTTTTGACCGCACACCCGCGACAGTTCAGCAGCTCGCCAGCGAAGGCGCAACGGGCTCCACCTCTCTCGACGACTTTGTCCAGAAACTGCAGAAGCCGCGTGCCATCTGGCTGATGGTCCCGGCGGCCGTCGTCGACGCCTCCATCAAGGATTTACTGCCTAAACTCGAATCCGGCGACATCCTCATCGACGGCGGCAATTCGTATTACATTGACGACATTCGCCGCGCAAAGGAACTCAAACCCAAGGGCGTTCACTACGTTGATGTCGGCACCAGCGGCGGCGTCTGGGGACTTGATCGCGGTTATTGCCAGATGATCGGTGGCGAGAACGAAGTGGTGAAACACCTCGATCCTATTTTCAAAACGCTCGCTCCGGGACGCGGTGACATTCCCCGCACTCCGGGCCGTGAAAAAGCGGTCGGAACAGCCGAAGAGGGATACCTGCACTGCGGCCCCAACGGAGCCGGCCACTTTGTAAAAATGGTTCACAACGGTATCGAGTACGGCCTGATGGCTGCGTATGCCGAAGGTTTCAACATCCTCAAGCACGCGAATGTTGGCAAACACACTCGCGAAATGGATGCCGAAACCACTCCCTTGCGTGATCCCGAACACTATCAATATGATTTCAACCTTGCCGACGTTGCGGAAGTCTGGCGTCGCGGGTCCGTCGTTGCGTCGTGGCTGCTCGACCTCACCGCAATTTCCTTCTTAGAGCAGCCGACGCTGGAACGCTACTCAGGCCGCGTTTCCGACTCCGGCGAAGGCCGCTGGACCATCCTCGCCGCAATCGAATCCACCACGCCGGCACCGGTGTTGAGCGCATCTCTGTACCAGCGATTTACATCACGCGGCGAAGACGACTTTGCCGGCAAGATTCTTTCCGCCATGCGCTTCCAGTTCGGCGGCCACCTCGAGAAGAAAGCCGGCCACTAGACTGCGTATTTAGTCGCGTTGCGCCAAATAGAGACAAAGCCAAAAAATGATCAACTCGAACAACACGAACGGCACGCCGCAAAAGGCCTCTCCCTGCGTCATGATCATTTATGGCGCCAGCGGCGACCTGACTAAACGCAAGCTTCTTCCGGCACTTGCCAATCTCGCTCAGGAAAATTTGCTCTCGCAAGAATTCGCAATCGTTGGTTTTGCTTTCGATCAGATGACGACCGACGCTTTTCGCGAAAAGCTCACGCAAGGTGTCAAAGAACTATCCGACACGCCCATCGACGAAAAACTATGGAAATGGTTCGTGGAACGCATTTACTACGTCCAGGGAGACTTTTCAGACGCGGCGGCCTACCAGCGCCTGAAGGAACAAATCGCGGCAGCGCAAAAGGCTCACAACACGCAGGGCAACCTGTTTCACTACCTGGCGGTCGCTCCCAAATTTTTCTCACCCATCGTGCGCAAACTCGGCGAAGCCGGCCTGACACAGGAAAACAACGGCCATTGGGTGCGCGTCATCGTGGAGAAGCCCTTCGGTCACGACTACGAATCCGCAATTCAGCTGAACAAAGAGCTGAAGGAAATTCTCACCGAAAAGCAGATCTACAGGATTGACCACTACCTCGGCAAAGAAACCGTCCAGAATGTCCTGGTTTTTCGCTTTGCCAACAGCATCATCGAACCTCTCTGGAATCGCACTTACATTGACCATGTCCAAATAACGGCCGCCGAAACGGTCGGCGTCGAACATCGCGGCGCGTTTTACGAAACTGCTGGCGCCCTCCGCGACATGGTTCCAAACCACCTCTTTCAACTCCTCACGCTCACCGCCATGGAGCCGCCGATTTCGTTCGATGCGGACGCCGTGCGTGACAAACAAGCCGAAATCCTCCATGCCATACAGATGCCCACGCCGGAAGAAGTCCTGCAAAACACCGTGCGTGGCCAATATGGCGAAGGTGTCATCGACAACGAACGCGTCCCCGCGTATCGCAGCGAACCGAACGTTGGACCGAACTCCAACACGGAAACCTTCGTCGCACTAAAGCTCAAGATCGACAACTGGCGGTGGGGCGATGTTCCCTTCTATCTCCGCACCGGCAAGCGCCTCTGTCATCGCGTCACTGAAATCGCAATTCGCTTCCGCCGCACTCCGTTCACGCTCTTTCGGCGCAGCCCCATTCACGATCCGCGTACCAACCAGCTCGTCATCCACATTCAGCCTGACGAAGGAATCTCGCTTCGCTTTGGCGCCAAGGTTCCCGGCTCCGTGATGAAGCTCGGCCTCGTCAACATGGACTTCGACTACAAGCGGGATTTCGGCACATCGCACAGCACAGGCTATGAACGTCTGCTCTACGACTGCATGATCGGTGACGCCACGCTGTTCCAGCGCGCCGACCAGGTTGAAGCCGCGTGGAGCGTGATTGAGCCCATCATCGACGTTTGGAAAGCGCTGCCGGCACGCGGTTTTCCCAACTACGCGTCGGGCTCCTGGGGCCCCCAGGAAGCCAACGACTTGCTCGAACGCGACGGACGCGCCTGGCGCGATATCCTGACCGAAGAAGGCGGTGCACAATGTCCGGCTCCGGCAGCCAAACACGCGTAGCGCAGGTTCGAGGAAATTCCATGGCCCCGCGACACGTCCAACTCTTCAGCACCTGCGCCGAAATCGCCAGTTATGCCTCGCATGAGGTTGCGCGCATCTCGGCCGAAGCTGTCGCGGCGCGCGGAGTCTTCAGTATCGCCCTCGCCGGTGGCTCGACTCCGAAAATGCTCTACGCCCTGCTCGCCGAACATCCCACGCTGCGCAATTCGCTGCCCTGGGATAAAATGCAGGTGTTCTTCGGCGACGAGCGCCATGTCGGTCCCGGCCACGCAGATAGCAATTTTCAGATGGCTACCGACGCGATGCTCACCAAGGTGCCGCTGCACCCGCAGCAGATTCACCGCATCAAGGGCGAGTACTCGGACACAGCGCAGGCCGCCGCGGAGTATGAAGACGAAATCCGCCGCACTTTTTCATTGAACAGCAATGACTTTCCCCGCTTCGACTTGGTTTTGCTAGGGATGGGGAACGAGGGCCACACGCTTTCGCTCTTTCCGGGCACTAAGGCGCTCCACGAATCGCAGCGCATCGTGGTGCGCAACTGGGTCGGCAAGTTGTATTCGGAACGTATTACGCTAACCGCTTCGGCAGCGAACGCCGCTGCGAATATCATGTTCATGGTCACGGGCTCTGACAAAGCCTGCGCCTTGAAAGCGGTTTTGGAAGGTCCGCACGAACCCGAGCAGCTGCCCGCGCAAATGATTCAGCCAGCGAATGGCTCTCTGTCGTGGCTGATCGACAGCGCAGCGGGCTCCATGCTTTCAAAAGAATTTCTGACGAGCTGACCGCGCAAGGTCATCGCTCAACAAAGAGGAGACAGCAAGAAATGGCAACAGCAACAACAAGTCCAATCCAAAGCTACCTGGGAGCGAAAGCGGAATCCTTGCTCGGCTTCAGCTCGCCGAAAATTTCCAAGGACCGCCTCCATCTTCCCGGCCCCGATTTCGTTGATCGCATCTGGGCGCTCTCGGACCGCAATCCGCGCGTGCTCGCCGCCCTGCAGCGCATGTTCAACACCGGCCGCCTCGCCGGTACCGGCTATCTCTCGATCCTCCCCGTCGACCAGGGCATCGAACACTCCGCCGCCGCCAGCTTCGCCAAAAACCCCGACTACTTCGACGGCGAAAACATCGTCAAGCTGGCTATCGAGGGCCAGTGCAACGCTGTCGCCTCCACCTTCGGCGTTCTTGGCTCCGTCGCCCGCAAGTACGCCCACAAGATCCCTTTCCTTATGAAGTTCAATCACAACGAACTGCTCACTTTCCCCAACAAGGCCGACCAGATTTTCTTCTCCAACGTCAAGCAGGCTTATGACATGGGTGCGGTCGCCGTCGGCGCCACCATCTACTTCGGCTCCGACCAAAGCGATCGCCAGATCGTCGAGGTCAGCCAGGCCTTCGCTCACGCGCACGAACTTGGGATGGCCACCGTCCTCTGGTGCTACCTCCGCAACTCGGCGTTCAAGAAAGACAAGGACTACCACCTATCCGCCGACCTCACCGGCCAGGCCAACCACCTCGGCGTCACCATCGAAGCCGACATCATCAAGCAAAAGCTTCCCGAAAATAACGGCGGCTACGAAGCCCTCAACATGGGCAATTCTGGCTACGGCAAGTTCGACAAACGCATCTACACCGACCTCGCCAGCGATCATCCTATCGATCTCTGCCGTTACCAGGTCGCCAACTGTTACATGGGTCGCGCGGGCCTCATCAACTCCGGCGGCGCGTCGGGAGCCAACGACTTCGAGGAAGCCGTGGCCACCGCCGTCATCAACAAGCGCGCCGGCGGCACCGGCCTCATCTCCGGCCGCAAAGCCTTCCAGCGCCCCATGAAAGAGGGCGTGAAGCTTCTGAACGCCATTCAGGACGTCTACCTCAGCTCCGAAGTCACCATTGCCTGAACTTTTCGTTCAGTGCACTTTCTAGAGGGCGGCTACCAAGCCGCCCTTTTTCTTGCGTGACACGTGCTCTCCACGAAACTCGCACTGCCGTTTCTCTTCCTCCGCTCCCAATCTCTTCGTATTCTGAATCCACTCTGGTGGACCACGTTTCTCAGCCGACGAGGTGTGCCCATGAAGAAGTTATTGATTGCAGCGACGGCGTTTCTCGCCATCACTGCCCTTTCCGCATTGGCCTTCGCCCAAAGTGCCACCAGCGATGAAGGCGGCCGCATCCTCGGCCTGGAAAAGGCCTGGAACAAAGCGATCGAAGTGAAGGACACCAAAGCCCTCGACCAGCTCCTAGGCAGCACCTTCGTCGCCGTAGAAAGCAACGGCGCCCAATCGAACAAATCCGAATTCCTCGCCAGCATCAAAGATCCGTCCTATCAGCCCTCGCAAGCCGTCAACGAAGAAATGAATGTCCAGGTCTATGGTAATTCCGCCGTCGTGGTCGGTATCTTCCGAATCAAAGGCGTCGAAAAGGGCAAATCCTACGTTCGTCGCGAGCGTTTCATCGACACCTGGATCAAGCAGAATCAGGGCTGGCAATGTGTCGCCAGCGCCGCCACATCGATCACCACAAAATGAACACGAGCCGCAAGAGCGTTTTTTTTGCCTTCACAGCTGCCTGCTTCATGGCGTTGCTTACATCTGTCTTTGCGCTCGCTCAATCTTCGCCGAAAGACGACGCCGGCCGCATCATAGCGCTCGAACACGCTTGGAACCGCGCCATCGAAACCAAGGATACCAAAGCCCTAGACCAGCTTCTCGCGCCATCCTTCGTTGCGGTCGAAACCGATGGCAGCCTCACCGGCAAAGGCGAGTTTCTCGCCAGCATCAAAGATCCTTCCTATCAGCCTGCCGAAGCCTTCTATGAAGATATCCACGCAGAGATCTACGGTGACACCGCCGTCACCGTGGGCGTGTTTCGCATCAGAGAAACTAGAAAAGGCAAGCGCATCACCGAACGTCAGCGTTTTATCGACACGTGGATCCGAAAGGGCCAGACGTGGCAGTGCGTCGCCAGCCAGGTTGTCATCATTCCCGCGAAACAGCTATCGCCCACGTAGTAACTGCCTCAGGCCCCTTTGTTGCGGTCGGTCTCATCCCTACTGAACTGTCCTGACTTCATTCCTTCCTTTACCTGTGCAACTATTTCCCTTCACGTATCAGACAAGGGCGAGCTCACCTGGAGGGACAATGGGCAATCGGGTCGCAGGAAAAGTAGCCGCGATTACAGGAGCCAGCCAGGGCATTGGTCTGGCCATTGCACAAAAATTCGCCGCCGAGGGCGCGGATATCTCCTTCTGTTACCGCTCGAACAAAGCGGGCGCGGACGAAGGAGTCGCCAGTATCCAGAAGCTCGGCCGTAAAGCCGCGGGTCTTCAATATGATGTCGGCAAGGTCGCGGACGGCCAGAAATTCATTGCCGATACGGTCGCTCAATTTGGCAAGATCGACATCCTCGTGAACAATGCCGGCCTCGAACGCCGCGCCGATTTCTGGGACGTCACCGAAGCCGACTATGACACCGTCCTTGACGTGAATCTAAAGGGCGTCTTCTTCATTACGCAGGCCTTTGTCAAACATCGCATGTCACTCGGGAGCAAGCCCGGCGGCAAGATCATCAACATCAGCTCTGTCCACGAAGAGCTTCCCTTTCCACACTTCGCTTCTTATTGCGCCAGCAAAGGCGGCATGAAAATGCTCACCCGCAATCTTTCGATCGAGCTCGCTCCGTTTGGCATCACGATCAATTCCATTGCACCGGGCGCCATCGAAACTCCGATTAACAAAAACCTTCTAAACGATCCGGCTAAGCTAAGTTCGCTGCTGGAAAACATCCCGCTCAAGCGACTCGGCACTCCCGAAGACGTCGCGAACATGGCCGTCTTCCTGGCGTCCGATGACTCGTCTTACGCTACCGGCACGACCTTCTTTCTTGACGGGGGCCTCACCTGGAATTACCAGGAGCAATGACTGCTGTGTGGCGGCCCGCACTTTTCGCGCCGAGCGTTTGAAATCCACAGCCCTTCGACTCCGCCCGGATACTATTTCTTCACGACCGCGACGGCTTCGACCTCAATCAACCACTCCGGCCGCACCAGCCGCTTCACCACCACAAACGTACTCGTCGGAGGATTCGCAGTATTCACATACTTGTCGCGAATTTCGCGAACCGCCGGAATCTGCGCGGCGTCCACATTCTCCGCGCAGTAGTAGTTCAGCTTCACCACGTTCTTGAAATCGCCGCCCGCCGCTTCCACCGCCGCCTTCAGATTCTCAAACACCTGCTGCACCTGCGCGCGAAAATCGTCCTTACCCACGAGGTTCCCATTGCGGTCCTGCGCCACCTGCCCCGCGATGAACACCATCTTTCCGCCGCTGACTTCCGCCACCTGCGAGTATCCCGCGGTAGGCTTGGCCATTGTCTCCGGATTAAAAATCCGCACCGGCGCCGTGCCCTGTGCTTTCTTGCCCCCCTTTGCCTGAGAAGCCGCGGTCTTTCCGGCCTCTCCGTCCTGCGCCCGCAAAAGCGGCCCGCTCGTCAGAACGCCTGCCAGAACCAAGCAGCTCACGAGTCTCATGAATCCTCCCGGAACAACTATCACATCGTCATTCTGACGCTAATTGTCTTCTAGGCTGCAGCTTCCTCGATGGAAACAACGCAAAAATTTCATGTGTTCCACCGGACTATAGGGCTTGGTCGAATGAGAAAATAAAGCTAGGAGGAAGTACGAGCAATGCCAAGAAAGACCGCTTCTGAAACCGCATCAACCACCCTACCCAAGCCACGCAAGGCTCTGGCAACCAAGCCAGGCCCGTCCCACGACCAAATCGCCCTGCGCGCCTACCACATCTATCTTCAACGCAACGGCGCCCCCGGCAACCCTTTCGAGGACTGGAAGCAAGCCGAACAGGAACTTCTCGCCGAAGCCGCCGCAAAACGCAAACCGCGCGCTCGCAAGTCCAAAGTCGTCCCCTTCGCCGCCTGATCAAAATCCTTTTGTTTAGGTTTTTATTGTTGGGGTGCTGCATCTCTGCCTGTCTAGGTGGTGCGGCACTTCCATTTAATTGGAGCCGGCCGTCCCAAGATTCGTTCGGGAACAAAGCCAGTCCGCTTCAAGCCCGCGCGAGGACCGCACCACGCGCCGCTTCCAGCAGTTCTCGTGCGTTTTGCCCCGCATCGCCATGCCCGAACACTGCGTTACCCGCCACGAGTAGCTCTGCGCCAGCGCGCACGATGTTAGCCACCGTATCTAGCGCGACGCCGCCATCCACTTCAATCCGGAAATTCAACCCGCGCTCGTCGCGCATCCGTCCCAGCTGACGCATTTTGTTCAGCGAATTGCGAATGAATTGCTGTCCCCCAAAACCTGGATTCACGCTCATCACCAGCACATGATGCACAAGGTCTAGCACATCCGTCAGTGTCTCCACGGGTGTCGCCGGATTCAGCACAACTCCCGCCTCACAGCCGTGATCCTTGATGTGGTGCAGTGTCCGATCCAGGTGGACACACGCTTCCTGGTGTACTGAAATCCAGGTCGCTCCAGCCTTCGCAAACTCGGGAATGAATTCGTCCGGATTCTCAATCATCAGGTGGCAGTCGAAAATCACATCCGGCAAAGCCCTGCGCAACGAAGCCACCACCGGCGGTCCAATCGTGATGTTCGGAACGAAATGACCGTCCATGATGTCCACGTGCAGCAGCGTTCCGCCGCCTTCTAGTGCCTGCTTAGCATGGGCCGCCAAATTCGCAAAGTTCGCCGACAGAATCGAAGGGGCCAGCTCAATTTTCCGCACGGTTGGCAAAGTTCCTCTCCTTCTTTAGCTTAACCGATTCTGTCCCAGCTGTTGAGACACCTGTGCTCAACGTTAATCACTGCATCTTCCACGGCAAGACTCTGCGCTCCGCGCTGCTCGCTTCGCTCAATTCCAGTGCATACATCACTCGCAAGGCTTCCTCCAGGGTTACCAGTGGCTTCGCTTTCCCGAGCATCACATCGCGTACATTCCCATAAAACGCCTGGTAATCTCCTCGCTCCGACGCAATCCTGTTATCCTCGACGGTTTTGTCTCCAACGATCGTACTCAGCGTCCCCCACTCTTCTGGCTTCTCCAATCCCCATGACCCGCCACCCATCGGTTGTCCAGCTCGCAGGAGCGCCTCCTGCGGATCGAGTCCCTGCTTGATGAATTCGCCGCGTGTCCCGCGCACGCGAAAGTGCGGCCGGGCCGCAGGCGCCAGGGTCGTCGAAGACATCACGGCGCGAAATCCGCTCGGATAGTAAAACGTGACGTCGAAGGCATCCACGTTCCGCGCCCCCTCGCGTTCCATTCGAAGATCCGCCAGCAGCTCATCCGGCTCTCCAAATAGAACCAGCGCATGATCAATAAGATGCGGCGCTAAGTCCCAAAACACGCCGCATCCCGGCCCCACTTTTTCTTTCCACGAATCGCGCACCTGCGCCCGGCAGCGGTCGAAGGTCTCCTCAAAATGCACCAGTCGACCCAACTCGCCGTTCGCAATCAGCTTCTGCAATGTCCTAAAGTCGCCGTCCAGGCGCCGCTCCTGATAAACGGTCAACAACCGCCCGCGTTGACGCGCCAACTGCGCGAGTTCCTTCGCATCTGCCAGCGTAGTCGTGAACGGCTTGTCCACCACCACATCGCGACCCGCTTCCAGGCACGCCTTCACATAAGAAAAATGTGAATCATTCGGCGTAGAAATGGCCACCAGCTTTATCGATTCGATCGCCAGCAGCTCGTCCAGGGTACGCACTACCTTCACGTCCGGATAGATTTCCGCTGCCGTGTTCTCATGCCGTTGCAGCACCGCCGCCAGCCGCAGTCCGTCCACCGCCGCAATTACCGGCGCATGAAACGCCTTTCCTCCCAGTCCAAATCCAATTAGTCCCACATCAATCATCAATAGCCTCTCAGCAATCGCGGCCCGGAACGGTAACCACGATGCATTTGCGCCTCAACTCCGGCTCCGGCAAAATGCCATGATGCCTTTGAAAACGCAAACTGCGGCAGCCGCGCCCCAGACTGCGCAGAGCGCGATCTTTTACCTGCTATGCGCAGGTTTTGTTTTGAATGGAATCGTGATTTGCCTCATCGGCCCCCTGCTACCCGTCTTCCGCGAAAAATGGGCGCTCGACGACAGCCGCGCCGGACTTTTCTCCACCATGCAGTTCGCAGCTTCAATGGCAGGAGTGCTCATCTCTAGCCCGCTGATCTCCGCAAAAGGATTCAGACCCGCAATCACGCTCGGTCTACTTCTGCTCGGCATTGGGTTCGCGCTCCTTAACGCGCCAAGTTTCGGCTTGGCGTTGGCGGCAAGCGCCATCTACGGATTGGGTTACGGTTTCGCGACTCCCGGAACGAACCTATGGGTCGGCGAATCCTACGGTGACCGCCGGGCGTCCGCGCTCAATATCGCCAACCTGGCCTGGGGCGTCGGCGCCATCGCTTCCGCGCCGCTCGCGCTGATCGCCATTCGCACCGCGCATGTCACCTTGATGCTTTATGTGGTCGGAGCCCTTTGCATAATTCTCGCAATCATTCTGTTTCGGATGAATTTCGGCCAGCCGCCACGCCATGAAACCGTCGCCGATGATGGACCCGGATCCGGGAACTTCGCAACTGCCGTGCTCTTAGGAATTCTCTTCTTCGTCTACGTGGGCACCGAGGTCGGCACGTCCTACTGGGCCGCCCTGCACGCACAACGCGCTGCGGTCTGGACCAGCAAGAATTTTACGCTGGCGCCGATGTTTTTTTTCGCCGGTCTTCTTGGGGGACGCGGCGCTGCCGCCGCCATCTTGCTTCGTGTCAAAGAAGCGACCGTCGCCATTGGAGGACTTCTGCTCGCCGCCGTAGGCGAACTTCTCTTCCTTTCCTCGCAGGCGCCAGCCGCCCTTTTCGCCGGTGCTTTTTTCGCCGGCCTTGGACTGTCCAGCCTTTATCCCATCTGGATCGCCTGGCTTACGAAATGGTTCGGCCAGCGGTCGCGAAAAATCGGCGGGATCATGTTCGCGCTGGCCGCCGCGGGCGCCTCCACCATGCCTGCGCTGGTTGGAGTCGTCTCGCGCTACGCAGACAGCCTGCGTATCGGCCTGTTAGTACCGCTGGCGGGCTGCGTGGTGATGCTTACCGTCGTCGCCCTACTTCGCCCCAACACTCGCGGCTGATTTTTCGCCGGAGCCAGTCGGCAAATCCTTTGCAGTTTGTTTCGGGGGCGCCGTCATCTCCATCGCCCAAACCGCCGCCGGCCGCATGTACATCGAAGCTCGATAGTTCCCGCTGATATCCCACGCTTCCGGCGTTCTGAACCAATAGCCCTTCGTTTCGTAACTCACGTGATAGATTCCCCATGCCGTTCGAAACGCTTCGTCCTTCATTCCCTCACCCAGCATGAATCCTGCCAGCGCCAGCGTCGTGCCCGTCCACACTTCCTGCACCTGCTCATTCGTCGTAATAATCGTCCCGTCCGCGGCGATGCCGTTCACTGCGCCCATCTCACCCTTCGCGAACTTCATCACGTTGTTGTCGTAAATCGCCTGCAACGATTTCGCGCGCATCTCCCGCGGCACAATGTCGCCGAGACCCGTCACATCCGCGTACCACTGCCCCGCCAGCTGATCTGCTTGAATATTGTCCTTGTACTCGCTCTCTGTGTCGTACCGGAAATACGATCCGTTCCACAACTTCTCGATGAAGCTTTTCTGCCCTTTAGCGAACAGCGCATGATATTTCGTGGCTGCTTGTGAATCGCCCAGTTTCTTCGCGATTTCCTCTGCCGCCCGCAGCGAAGCCAGCCACAAACTCCCCGAATACGCGCTGTCGCCGCGCACCAGCCACGTGTCATACGTCTGGTCGGGATAGCCGTCGTTATCCGGAATCCCGTCGCCGTCTTTGTCGAACTTCCCCAGATACGTCAGCGCCTCCTGAATCGACGGCCACGTGTATTTCAGAAACTCGGTGTCTTTGCTCCCCGTCAATACGTAATCGCGATACGCCATCAGCACAAATTTCGAGTTCAAGTCCTTCCAGCCATTTGTGTCCTGCCAACTAAACTGATTGATCTGGAAGAACGGATCTTCATTTGGCACGCCAAGATCGTGCGGCACCGCTCCTTTTGTCTTCCGCTCCCGAAAAGTAAGCTTCCCCGTATCGCTTGTTTTCCAAATCCACATCATGCGGTCGTTCAAGCCGCGCGGCACCGTATCGGAAAAGCCGCGCATCACCTGCTTGTCCAAATCCGGCCAGAACTTTACGAGCGGCATCGACCCGTAAAACCGCACGTCCAGCGTTTCATAGAACGGATAGTCAAAACACTCCATGAACGAATACGTGGAAGCGCCCTTCGCCTCCGCGCCCACCGGCTTTCCCCAAAACGACCCCAAATCCGCAAAGACGTACAACTCGTTGAACAACATCCCGCGATACCACAGCGGCTTCGCTTCATCGTTTATGTAGGGCGCCTGCCAGGCGTCGATCGCTTCGCTCCACTTCCGCGCATTCTGCAAACCATCCCGCGCGATCGCCCACGCATTTGCTCCACTTGTCCCATAAAAATCGGTGTAGCGCCGGTGCCACTTTCGCCCGGCACCAAATTCCGTCACCGGCAAGTCCCACGCAATCGCCATCGGCACGATCTTCTTCTCACCCGGCGCGAGCGTGAATTTCACGGCAATCGCTCCCGCCAAGGGTTCTCCGCTGCTCAGCCACGGCTCGCTCGTGTTCGACAACGTCCCGTCCTTGGCAAACGAATCCCACACCTCGTTCCCCGCCCCATCCGGCGAAAACGTAGTCACGTACGACATCTCCACGCCCGCCGACTCCAGTGCGGCGATCGTCATCTGCCCGTCCCACGCATTTGCTTCCTTGCTGCCGCGATTCCGCTCAAACACAATTCCCTTCATCGTTCCGTCCGCCGCCTTCTCCGAATGGAAACGATTGAAATTCCCTTCATTCAGCGCCGTGCGAAAATCCCGTCCATTACCGCGCAGCCAGCCAAGCATGTTCGTCCAGGACAGCAACACGCTCACCGTTACTTTCTTATTTGTAGGATTTTCCGCATGCCACCGATATACCGCCACCGGATAGCTGGTCTCCTTGTAGTTGTCCGGCAACACTGGCGAGAACTGTTCCACCGTCACATGCGCAGGAAATTTCTCCCAACGATAGTCAAACCACGACTTGGGATACAACGCCCCATAGTCTCCCGCGCCAACCGGATAGCTCCAACTCCAACTCTTCAAAGAATTTCCCTGTGGGTGCCCAGTAAAAAGAACCTTCGCTGTACCCGCCGCGTCTCCCTCCGACTTCTGAAACATCGCAAACTGGTTCGCGTAAACCGTCTCGTACCGATGAACTCCAGGCTGCAAGTGCCACCGCGAAAAATCTCCGCGAAACGTCCGAGAAAAAGTTCCCGCTCCGAATCCTCCCACCGGAGCGCCTTGCCAATAGCCGTCGTCGATGTGCCCGCCATCCAGCGCCGGTTTCTTCGTTCCTGCGTTCTCCAACGGCTGCCCGATCGGCCTTTTCCACGCAACCTTCGGGATGTCGTCTGCGAGAGCCGCGAACGCAAAAGCGATAGTCATAAGAAATAGCGAGCACAGACTGGCGCGAACGATTCGAGCGAACATGGCCGGGCCTCCCAGAAAGAGCGTCGTCCGCCGGGCGTGTCTTTAGTCGATTCCCGGGGCAGCTAGAACAGCAGCAGAATGCTATGACAAAATCGTTATTCTAAGCAACTGGCTTCCCGTCCGCTTTCGCCAGCGCCAATCTTCCGTTGCCGGCATTTCTCCGGCCGCGCTGCCTTTCCGGCACTCCCGGTGTTATCGTCTAAGCCGTGCAGAAAGCCGGCTCGACCCAAGCCTCGCCCACAACCGGACTCTTGCTCGGCCTTGTCCTCACCTTGGCTGCCGTCCTCGTTTATTCGTTCTACACACGTTCGCAGCTCGCCGGTCTGCGCAAACTGCAAAGCGAAATGGTCGATCGCAATCGCAAAGACTCGCTCCAGCTCCTGCGCGTGCAAAATGACTTGAACTCTCTCGCGCTAGCCATGCGCGACATGCTCGACGCCCGCGAACCTTACCCACTCACCGCTTGGAATTCGCAATTTCAGCGCGTCCGCGAAGACCTCGACGCCGCGCTGAAGGTTGAAGCCAGCGTTTCGCCGGCAACCCGCACCGAGGGTCAGCGCCAATTCCTCAATCAAGCCGTCGCGCAATTTTGGGACGCGGTGGACCGCATGTTCGAATTGGCCGCGTCCGGAAAAGAAAAAGAAGCTCGCGACCAGATTCAGCTGACTTTGCAAGCACGCCAGGCCTCACTGAGTACGGCCGTCTCGCGACTGCTGGTCCAAAACAATGAAGCAGAGCAACAAGCCGCCCAGCAAATCGCGCAAATCTACGACGGCGTACAGCGGCAGCTCTATCTTCTGCTCGGCGCCACGCTGGTAGCTATCGCCCTCACTAGCTTGTACCTCATTCGTTCGAATCGCCGCATCTTCGCCCGCATCGAACTGCTGTCCGAACAGCGCAGCGAACTCGCGCAAAAACTGATCCACACGCAGGAATCCACCCTCCATCACATTTCACGCGAACTGCACGACGAATTCGGCCAGGTCCTCACCGCCATCGGCACGCTTCTCGGGCGCGCAGGCAAGCACGTTCCGGAAAATTCACCTCTTCACGGCGAGCTAAAAGAAGTCCGCGAAATCACCCAGTCCACGCTGAACAACATTCGCAGCTTGTCACAGGCCCTTCACCCGGTCTTGCTCGAAGAAGCCGGCCTCGAAAGCACTCTCGACTGGTATATTCCGACGGTGGAACGCCAAATGGGCCTTTCGCTTCATTACGAAAAATCCGGCTCTCGCTTCGCAATCGAGTCCGCAGCGGGAGTCCAGGTTTACCGCATCGTGCAGGAAGCCTTGAACAACGTCAGCCGCCACGCAGGCGTTCAGGAAGCCTGGGTCAGATTGATGTACAAGCCGGATGCGCTCGTGCTCGAAATCGAGGATCATGGCAAAGGTATCGATACACAAAAGAACGAACGGGGTATCGGCCTAGTAGCGATGCGCGAGCGCGCGGAGCTGATCTCGGGTCACATTGAATACTTGCAGCCAAACGGAAGCGGCATGCTCGTTCGCATGAGCGCGCCGCGCGAAAAGGTGGAGGCGCATGGGGGATAAAATCTCTGTCTTGCTCGTCGACGATCATGCCCTCGTGCGTCGCGGATTTCGCCGTATGCTCGATGACGACGAAACGCTGGAGGTCGTCGGCGAAGCTAGCAATGGCGTTGAGGCCGTCCAGCTCGCCGACAAACTCAAGCCCCAAGTCATCGTCATGGATTGCCAGTTGCCCCAGATGACCGGCCTCGAAGCCACGCGAAAGATTCTGCAAGACCGTCCGGAAACAGCCATCCTGATGCTCAGCATGCACTCCGAAGACACCTTGGTTCGCCAAGCACTCGAAGCAGGTGCACGCGGCTACGTCCTCAAGAATGCCCTCGATCTTGACCTGGCCCGTGCCATCAAAGAAGTCGCAGCAGGCAATTCCGTCCTCGATCCCCAAGTCAAACGCGCCGAATCGCTAAAAGGCGAGCGGGAAACAGGGCTCACCGCACGCGAACTCGAAATCCTGCAGTACATCGTTGCTGGCAAGTCGAACAAAGAGATCGCTGCCGACCTGAATCTCAGCGTCAACACCGTCTCCGTCCATCGCGCCAACATCATGGATCGTCTGGGCATCCACAAAACGGCCGAGCTTGTCGTCTACGCGATTCGAAACGGGCTGGTGAATTTGCCGTGAAGCGGCGGACCTTTCTCGAAACCAGCGCGGCGGCGGCAGTTGGAACAATTTTTTCGCGGAGAATTGCCTCAGCCGGTTCGCCCGATGCCGCGCCTTTTTTTCAGCTGAAGGATGTCACCAAATCCGCCGGCATAGATTTCAAGCACAACAGCGGCGCCTACGGCGGCAAACTCCTACCGGAAACACTCGGCTCAGGTTGCGCCTTTCTCGATTACGACAACGACGGTTACCAGGACATCTTGCTGGTCAATTCCATGGACTGGCCCGGGCACAAACGCGGCCGCTCAACGCTGAGGCTCTATCGCAACAACCGCAACGGCACGTTCACTGACGTCACCAAAGGCGCCGGACTCGACGTCGAACTATACGGAATGGGCGTCGCCGTCGCCGATTACAACAACGACGGCTTTCCGGAAGTTCTCATCACCTGCGTCGGCCAGAATCGTCTCTTCCAAAACACGGGCAAAGGAACATTTGTTGACGTCACTAAAGCCAGCGGCCTGCTTGGCCGCCAAGCGTTCAGCACGTCCGCCGTCTGGTTCGACTATGACCGCGACGGCTTGCTCGATCTCTTCGTCTGTAACTACGTCAACTGGTCGCCCGAACACGACGTCTTCTGCAGCCTCGACGGAAAAAACAAATCCTATTGCACTCCGGAAGCATACCGTGGCGAAACCTGCTGGCTCTTCCACAACCGCGGCAATGGAACGTTCGAAGACGTAACCGCTGCCAGCGGAATTTTCGACACCAGCTCAAAATCGCTCGGCGTCGCCATGATTGATTTCGACCAGGACGGCTGGCCCGACCTCTTCGTTGCCAACGACACGCAGCCCAACAAGCTCTATCGCAACTTGCGCAATGGAAAATTCAAAGACGCCGCCGTTGAAGTCGGTTTGGCTTTCAGCAACGAAGGCAAAGCGCGCGCCGGCATGGGCGTGGACGTCGGTGACTTCGAAAATTCCGGCCGGCCCGGCATCGCCATCACAAACTTCGACAACGAAATGGTCGGTCTCTACCGTTCATCGGCAGCGGGACAGTTTGACGACGTTTCACTCGCCGCCGGCGTCGGTGGACCGTCCAAAACAACTCTAGGCTTCGGATGCGGATTCGCCGATCTCGACCTTGACGGCCGCCTCGATCTCGTCGTCGCTAACGGCCACATTGACGACACCGTACGCAATATTCGCGGCAACGTCGGTTATGCGCAGCCGCCTCACCTTTTCCTGAACCTAGGCAAAGGCAAGTTTCAAGATGTCGCTCCTACGCACGGTGGCGACTTCGCCGCGCCGCGCGTGGGCCGCGGCCTCGCCTTCGGTGATTTCGATCGCGATGGCGACGTGGATATTCTTCTCACCACCAACAACGGTCCCGCATACTTGTTTCGCAACGACATCCAGTCCGGAAACAAATCTCTGCGGCTATACTTGACCGGTACAAAATCCAATCGGGACGCGATCGGCACAGTCGTCCGCATTTTTCACGGCGGCACCAGCCAGATGCGAGTCGTCCGCAGCGGCTGCAGCTATCTGTCGCAGTCTGAACGTGCCCTGACTTTCGGCGTTGGCAAAACCGATCAGATCGACCGCGTTACCGTGGAATGGCCCAGCGGAACCTCGCAGGAGTTTACGAAAGTTGCCACCAAGAATGCGCATCAAATTACTGAAAATAAGGGGCTTAGCGACATCCTTGGTTTCTAGTATCTTTGCATTATTGTGCGCATCTTCCTCGATCTCTATAAATGGCTGCAACAACAGAATACGCGCTACCCGAATAACGGATTTTCTGAACACCTCGGGAGCACCCCTTGACGACGCGGCCGGTTACCCCAAACTACTCCGGCCGCGTCGGCATTTTTGCGGGACGGATTTCAGGGTTTCAGAGTTTGCACCTGCAAACACTGAGGTAAGACGTCGCTTTGCGAACCCTGAGGTCAAATTCGGTGCACTAAAAACTTCGGTTGGGGTAAGCGAGCAATGAGCCGCTGGCGGTTGGGTCTTGTCCTGGTTTCTACATTTTCCGCGCTCTATCTCTACGCATTTCCGTCGGCGACGATTGTTTATGGCGGCGGAGTGTTGTTGCACACCGGCGCGGGAATTGTGCTCGCCGTACTGCTTATTCCAATTGTCCGCGCCGTCTTTCGCGAATGTAATTTCGCCGAAAAGTTTGGCTGGGTATTGCTCGCAGCAGGCACGATTCTCGGCCTCGTCCTAATCAAAATTGGCACGCCAAATCGCTTCAAAACCTGGCTATACCTCCACATCGCCCTATGCGCCGTGGGCGTTCTTTTCCTCGCAACCGGGTGGGTTGTGCGGCGCGGCTGGCTCGGCAAAGGATTTGCAGGCGCCGCCACAAGCTTCGCGACCGTTGCGCTCCTGTTCACAGCTGTGGGCGTGGGTTCATGGTGGGTTCGAACTGTCGCCTGGAAAAACGCCTATCGCGTCGAGAATCCCAAAATGCCCGCTGCAACCATGGACGGCGAAGGCGACGGTCCCAGCGGAAAATTCTTCCCAAGTTCCGTTCAAACGCGCGACGGCAATTACATCCCCGCAAAATACTTCATGCAGTCGCAAGCCTGCGAACGCTGCCACCAGGACATCTACAAACAATGGTACAGCTCGGCCCACCATTTCTCTTCTTTCAACAATCAGTGGTACCGCAAAAGCATCGAGTACATGCAGGACGTCGCCGGCGTGAAGGCTTCCAAGTGGTGCGCCGGTTGCCACGATCCCGCTCTGCTCTTCAGCGGAATGTTCGACACGCCGATCCGACAGATTGAGAACACAGAGGCAGCACAGGCCGGCTTGGCCTGCATGATGTGCCACAGCATCGTCGACGTGAAAAGCACCATGGGTCAGGGCGATTTCGTCCTCGAGTATCCCAAGCTCCACGAACTTGCGGCCAGTGAAAATCCCGTGATGCGTTCGTTGCACGACTTCATGGTGAGAGTGAACCCGGAACCGCACCGCCGCACTTTCCTGAAGCCGTTCATGCGCGAACAGACTGCCGAGTTCTGCTCCGGCTGCCACAAAGTTCATCTCGACGTGCCGGTAAACTCTTATCGCTGGGTGCGCGGCTTCAATGAGTACGACAACTGGCAGGCCAGCGGTGTAAGCGGCCAGGGTGCGCGCTCTTTCTACTACCCGGCGAACTCCATGATGTGCGCCGACTGCCACATGCCGCTGCAGCCTTCGAAAGACGAAGGCAACATCAACGGCTTTGTGCACTCGCACCGGTTTCCGGGTGCAAACACTGCGGTTCCCACTGCAAATGGCGACACAGAACAACTCGCGCACAGCGTGAACTTCTTAAAAGACAAACAAGTCACCGTGGACGTATTCGCCATCTCCCCCGCCGGCGAGGAGGAAACTTTCGCTTCGCCTTCTGCCGTCGCGACCGGACAGGAGCTTTCCACGACGTTCGCGGTCGGTGAAGAAGCTGACGTAAACGCTCCGAAGGGAGCCGCACGTGAAGCGCGCGCGGTTACTGCACCGCTCGGCCGCGTGAATGCTTCGGTCCGCCGAGGCGAGGACTACCGATTGGATGTGGTCGTTCGAACGCGCAAAGTCGGCCACTTCTTCCCCGGCGGCACTGTGGACGCATTTGACGTCTGGCTCGAACTGCAAGCCACCGACGACAAAGGACAAATCCTGTACTGGAGCGGAAAGGTCGAAGACGATGGCAAAGGCCCGGTCGAGCCCGGCGCGCACTTCTATCGCTCACAGCAGATCGATGCGCACGGCAACGTCATCAACAAACGCAACGCGTGGTCCAGCCGCGCCACCGTGTTTGTTCACTTGATCCCGCCCGGCGCAGCGGACACCGTTCACTATCGCATTCACATACCCGAAAACGCGGAGGAGAAAATCAACCTGCACGCCAAGCTGAACTACCGCAAATTCATGTGGTGGAACACACAGTTTGCCTACGGCGGACAAGAAGATCCGGAGAAGGCAAAAGGCGAATTCACCAAGCACTACGACGATCGCAAATGGAACTTCAAAGCAGACACTTCCGGCGTCGCGGGAGCAATGAAGCAAATTCCTGATGTGCCCATCATCACCGTCGCGGAAGATACCAAAAGCATTGCTGTTCTAGCGAAGAAGGACGCTGAGCCTGCACCACAAACCGCGTCAGTGAAAGAGGACTGGACTCGCTGGAACGACTACGGCATCGGATTGTTCCTGCAAGGTGATTTGAAAGCAGCAGAAGGTGCGTTCACGAAAGTGACGGAAGCCGATCCCCAGAATCCCGACGGCTGGGTAAATATCGGCCGCGTGCGCCAACTGGAAGGGCAAACCGACGGCGCGACCAAAGTGCTGGACAAAGCGCTGGAGTTGAAACCCGGACTAGCGCGTGCGAATTATTTCTACGCGCGCGTACTAAAAGAAGAAGGCAAATACGACGAAGCGATAACCAAATTGCAGAGTGTGCTGCAGCAGTATCCGCGCGACCGTGTGGTGCGCAACGAACTCGGCCGCATCTACTTCCTACAAAAGAAATATGCCGACGCCGTCCGAGAGTTCGAAGTCACGCTGAGCATCGACCCGGAAGATTTGCAGGCGCATTACAACCTCATGCTCTGCTACAACGGCCTCGGCAAGGAAGCACAAGCCGAAGCGCACAAAGTTCGCTACTTAAGATTTAAAGCAGACGAATCGGCTCAAGCGATCACCGGGCCGTATCGCCAGAAGAGCCCCGCAGACAACAACGAGCGCCAGGCGATTCATGAACACGTTTCTGTCGCTCTGAACACGCCGAAGAGTGCGAGCTATGGCCAGACCTCCGCGAGTGCTAACGATTCCGCAAAAACAAAGGGCGCTGCGAGAAAGCCGGAAGCGAATGCGGCGAGCGGCAAAGATTAAATTGCGAGAAATCATGCGCAAAGGACGCAGAGGACTGACACGATGACCTGGATCAAGACTGTGCCGATGGATGACGATCCGCGCGTCAAAACCGTGGTCGAAGCGGAGAGGAAGCTGTATCCGCAGGAGTATGCAACGCCGGTGCCGGCAGTGGATCGCGGCTTTGAGAACAGTATCGTCGGTTCGCACACGCTGCTGCCCGATGTGTTGTATCACTCCTTCAGCGCATTTGGCGCGATGATGGCTGCAGAGCTGCCATTGCAGCGGCGGCAGCACGAAATGATCGCCACGATGGTGTCGGTTACTAACCGGTGCTTTTATTGAATAGAATCGCACGCAGAGTTTCTGCGTAGGGTGACGTTGGACGAAGCACTGGTCGAAGCGCTGCGGCGCGATTACCGCACTGCGCCGATTACCGAGCAAGAACGCGTGATGTGCGACTACGTCGTGAAGCTGACGAAAGATGCGACGCAGTGCAATCCGGCAGATCATGAGAAATTGCGTACGGTTGGCTTCGACGACAAAGGGATTTTGCAGATTACGCTGATCGCTTCGTGGTTCAACTACATCAATCGCGTCGCCGATGCACTTGGCGTTGGTCGCGATGGTCTCCCGGAGAAGCCTTGAAACAAATTGCCGCCGCATTCTGTTCCCTTCTGTTGAGTTTTTCCTGTCTGATTCCGAATATTGCTGATGCGCAGAACGCGCAGCCACAGAACGCGCAGCCCGGCGCGACTTCTTCGGGTCCCCAAGCTGGCGTGAACTTTGTTGACGTGACCGCGAAAGCTGGAATCCGGTTCGTTCACAACAATGGAGCGTTTGGAAAAAAGTTCTTGCCTGAAACGATCGGGCCGGGCGTGGCCTTCATTGATTACGACAACGACGGGTGGCCGGACATTTTTCTTGTAAACGGAATGGACTGGCCGGGGCACGTCACGAAACATACGACGCCAAAGCTCTACCACAACAACCACGACGGAACTTTCACCGATGTGACGCACAAAGCGGGCCTCGACGTCGAGATGTACGGCATCGGCGTGGCCGTCGGCGACTACGACAATGACGGCTATGAAGATCTGTTCGTCACAGCGTATGGCCAGAGCCGCTTGTTTCACAACAATGGAAACGGGACGTTCACCGACGTGACGCAAAAAGCGGGACTCAGCGGAGTGAAAGAGTTCAGCACCAGCGCGGCGTTTGTGGACTACGACAAAGACGGGCGGCTCGACCTTGTCGTGGGAAATTACGTGCAGTGGGCGCCCGACAACGATTTGTACTGCACGATGGACGGGAAGAACAAATCGTACTGTACACCGGAATCGTACAGGGGAACGTCGGTACGGCTGTGGCACAACGACGGGAAAGACGGCAGCGGAAACGTCAAATTTTCCGACGTGACGCAGAAAGCGGGACTCGGCGAGCCGACATCGAAGACGCTGGGCGTTGCGATGCTCGATTATGACAACGACGGCTGGCCCGATCTGCTCTTTTCCAACGACACGCAGCCGAACAAGCTGTATCGCAACAACGGTAACGGGACATTCACCGAAAAAGCAGTGGTGGCGGGAGTGGCGTTTAGCGAGGATGGCGTGGCGCGCGCGGGCATGGGCGTGGACACGTTCGACTACGACCGCAGCGGCAACACCAGCCTGATGATCACAAACTTTTCCAACCAAATGATTTCGCTGTACCACAACGAAGGCAGAGGATTGTTCGTGGATGAAGCGCCGCGCAGCGATGTGGGCCGCGCGTCCCTGCTCACACTCGGATTCGGCTGCTTCTTTTTTGATTACGACCTGGATGGCTGGCCGGACATTTTGGTGGCGAACGGGCATATCGATCCGGACATTCAGAAGGTGCAGGTGAACGTGAAGTTCGCCGAGCCGCCGCATCTCTTCCGCAATTTGGGCAAAGGAAAATTTGCGGAAGTGACGAAGTCGGCGGGGGCGGGGTTTGCGGCAGCGCGTGTAGGTCGGGCCGTGGCGTACGCCGATGTCTTCAACAACGGCCGGCTGGACGTTTTGTTTACAACGAACGGCGGCGCGCCAAAGCTTTTCCGCAACGTGGCGGCCGGAACCGCAAATCACAGCGTGCGGTTGAAGCTGGTCGGGGCGAAGTCCAATCGTGACGGAATCGGCGCTGTGGTGAAGCTGACTACGCCCGACGGGACGCAGACACAGATGCTGCGGAGCGGATCGAGTTACCTGGCGGCAAATGAGTTGGTGTTGACGTTTGGCCTTGGAGGCGCGGCCAAAGCGGATTCAGTCGAGATCCACTGGCCGAGCGGAACGGTGGACAAGCTGACGGGGGTGAATGCCGGACAGACTGTGATCGTGACCGAAGGCAAGGGCCAGACAAGCGCGCGACCGTTTGCGAAGTGACCACATCGGGTCCTGGGCCCCACCCACATTTTTTCGTAAGTATAGGTTCTAAGGGGCTTAGGCGGCCTACGTCTGCAATAGAGGACCTGTATGCTTTACCCAACGGCCGCGCACTCGATTTGCGTCGAACGTTTTCAGTTTTAGTGGTCGGGGCGCCCGGATTTGAACCGGGGGCCTCCTGCGCCCAAGGCAGGCAGCGCCCTACCAAGTTCCTGGACTATTGCGAATGTAGTCTATCAACTAGTGGCAGGTTCTTGACACTTCTCCTAATACAATCTAATATTTAGATGTTAATGGAGGAGTCATGCAGAAGCAAAGGTTAAAGCTGAAGCAGGCAAGCGCTGTCCTGCAGATCGAACCGAAAGAATTACAAAACCTGGTCCAATTCGGCGTTGTGAAGCCCAAGCGGTTTGAGGGAACGTATTTCTTCGACGCGAACACTCTTATGGTAGCCAAGGTGGCGTTCTGTCTGAAGGAGTCGTTGGGGACGCGCACCAGTGTTTTGTCGAAGCTGATGGACGTATTTCTTGCATCGGAAAAGGAGTTCAAGTCAGACAATCCGAAGTATATCGTCTTTAAGTGCCGGCTTTCGGCCGAGGAGGATCCCATAAAGGTCGGCGTCCCGTTCCGCGCACTCGGTGAGCAGCTCCAAGGGCAAATGATACGGGCTGAGCTGTACCGGGATCTGCCTCGCGGTCGCAAACGCCGGGGCTGGAAGAAGGAGTTTATGGAGTCGCTGACGGAGGCGGCTAAAGAGATCGGCGAAGTCTCGGACCAGGAAATCTTGCAGACAATTCGCGCCTACCGTAAGGAAAGACGAGCGCCGGAGATTACCGTTGTCGCGGAAAGCTAAGAAGCAAAAGTCTCGCGGCGCGAGACGCCATTTCGTAGGGCGGAGCTTACGTCTCCGGCGGCCACACCGCAGGATACGGAGGCGGGATCACAACAAGCTTCTTTCTGACCGGGCCGGCACGCCGCATCTCGAATCTGATGAGATCTCAACCAAGCCGCAACTCCCAACTTCCGGGAGGCCGGTGATTCGAGCAAGACCGAAGGATAGACCGATTTGTCAACGATAGATGTCAGCGCCGAATTGTTCGTAACGTTATCTAATGCCAGCACCGGAATCTCGCCGCTGCCAAAAAGAAACATCGCCTCATAACTGCGACTGCGACCCTGGTATGTCACTCGAACATGGTAGGAAGCGTAGCGGTCATAGGTCGAGTTGTTCTGGGTCTGGGTGGCCGGCAACATCTGCGCGAAAGAAACGTTCCAATCTTGAGTTAAGTACTCCCCAGCCGACCAGCTCGCATGCGCCCCGAGCTCCGTCGTCTCTCTCACTTCCCGCAGCTCCTTTACGTCCTCCGTTGAGTTGTAAACGCCAGTTGCGATGTCCAGAACGTCCTCACCTTGCGGTTTCGTGACGAGCTCGGCGAAACTCTTCTTGACGATAGTCCGGATGTAGCCGCTCTTAAAGTTGGACAGTTCGAATCTGAGCTCATTCGCGGAGACTTGATTCTCCAGTTCGGCCAATGAGGGATCCTTCTCTCTTGCAAGAACATCATGGATTTCACCGATCTTCACGGCAAAGGCCAGTTTCGCGTACGTTGTTCTAACGACGTTCTCCTCACGGGCCATTTGTCCGCTGACGCAAGCGAGTGGAACGAGCAATCCTAAGCACAGAAACACGACCTGGACGCGTTTCATGGGTTCTCCTTTTATGGACAACACTTCGCCACCCTGCCGAGAACCGGAACTAGACTGACTTCGTCAGCCTGTCTGATTCGGACGAGCAGCGGCACTGAAGCGCGCGGTGGGAGCCTCGGAATGAGGGCAGAGCCGTGGACGTTATTTACGCGTGACGATACGTATTGTCAAGTACCTTTTTATAAAAACGTTAGCCGGCGAGGCTTTCCTCGTTTCTAAACGGAGCGTCAATACCATATTGATTGGGAAGATGCTTTAGCAACCTACGCTTCGACACCTGCGCCTCCGGCTATGGAGACCTCTTTCGGTGCTCTTCGGCGAGAAAGCGATGAGTTTTCGCCGGTGGTGCGAGCGATGGCCGCCGCCATGCCACCAAGATTTAGGCCAGCGAAATCAGTAAGTTGCGGGTGTGCGCTCCCGGAATTGGGAGAACTCCCTTTCGGCACATTCGGCGAAGCTGCGCGTTTACGAAAGTCTCTTAACCAAGGCATCGACCACGTCGTCGAACTCCTTCGGGAGATGGGGAAATTACCCTTTGCCGGTAATGATTCGATGCAGTGCGCTATCGTCGAGATCGAGGAAGTCCGCTGCGACATGAACGCGGACTTCACAAAGCACCTGGCCGACAGTGAACGCTTCGACGAAGGACACTTCTGGAAGCAGCGTCGAACGTTTGAGAAGAAGTGGCGAGACCCCGACGACGTGTACATAGACGTCGAGCGCCGCGAGGAAGAACGCAAGAAGCAGGGACTACCACCGCGCGTTATTGGCAGTATTCTCCCGCACTCAGCAGTTGCCCAGGCGGAAGAACTTTGGGAAGCAGAGCAAGAGCGAAAGAAGACGTCCCGGGAAGCTTCGGAAGTAACGGTGAACAGCGATGACACCGACGACTCCGAAGGAACGCCGAGAAATGGAAAGGCTCAGTAAGCAATGGGAGGAGCGGCTGCGTAGGAAATATCCCGAAGTCCACGGCAAAGTGGTGGACTTTATCACCCACACCATCGACGACGGCACGCTGTACCTCACCGTCCGTTTCACGGACCAGACGAGCTTTTGCGTCCGCTATGCCTGCGATATGTTCGCAGTTGGAATTGAACTCAGCGCTTGGCAGAGCGGAGACTTCCACATCATCCGCGAGTACATGAGGCCCATTCCGAGGTATGCCAGTAATCCGTTCTGGCTCTACCTGAGAGTAGAGGCAGTCTCAGATTCCTCTTGCCGGATTTGGGTAAACTGACGGATTTTCACGTTGCCATTCGGCATCTTGGCGACGATTTGTAGCTCGCCGCCCATGGCTTCAATGATCTTGCTGAGCGTGCTGATATACATATCCGAGCGCCGTTCCATCTTGGAGATTGACGCCTGTTTGACGTGCAGCGCATTCGCAAGCGACTCCTGAGTCATGTCCATGGCTGCGCGCAGTTCCGCAAGGCCCATTTCCGAAATCATCTTCTCGGCAGTTGCTTCGCTGCGGAGACGCGCTTCGCGCGGCATCTTCTCCTGAAGTTCTTTGAAGTTTTTGGCCATGGTCACTTTTTCTCCTGTTCCTTCTTGAGTGCCTCAAGATGCTGATCGTAGAGTCCGTCCGCGACCAGAACGAATTCCTCATACCAACGATCATTGCCCGTCTTGTCGCCACCAACCAGCAGGATGGCGCAGCGGCGCGGATCGAACGCGAACAGCACGCGATAGGGCCTGCCAGAATGCTGTATCCGAAGTTCCTTCATGTTCGCGTGCCGCGAAGAATGAATCAGATCGGCGTGTGGTCGCGGAAGGCTTGGTCCGAGCTTTTGCAGCAGAATCACTTTCGCGTTCACATCGGCTTGTTCGTCTTCAGAGAGGCTGTTCCACCAATCTTCAAACTCATGGGTGAATTCGACCTCCCATTCCATAGAAGGAATATAGCTCATAGGCTATAGTCCGTCAAGAACGTTTTAGAAAACAGGATGACTAAATGCCCTTTGTAGCAAGTTTCTGCTGGCATGCGCTCCGTCACACCCATGGCACGCTGCTACATGCACAAGGAACGCCGCTCAAGGTTGCACAAGCTCAACTCGGGCATTCTCACATGGCAACAACTCTGGAAGTTTATACGCACGCTAGTGGGACCGCCCAGAGAGACGCTGTGAACATGCTCGCAGACCAATTGTTCCCAAATGTTCCCAAGTTGGATGGTAGTGGAAATACCGCGCAGGAAGAGGCTCAAGTAATTCAGTAAGTTAGTGGTCGGGGCGCCCGGATTTGAACCGGGGGCCTCCTGCGCCCAAGGCAGGCGCGCTACCAGGCTGCGCTACGCCCCGACATTAAGTGCACTCTGATTATAAAAGCAGTTCACCGATTTGTCGCTGCACTTCTCCCAATCACGCATTTTGCGGCTTCCAAATTGAAAACGATAGGCGTCGCGAGTTCATGACTCCTACTTGACGGAATAGCCTTTGGCATCCGTGCTCGCGCTATATGCCCTTTTGGAAATCCTCGGGACCAGCCTGCGTTTGTGCCTTAGCCTGAGAAAACATCGGCCGGCGACTTCGCGTCAGCGTATGCGCTGAGCCTTCGTGCGTGCGATTATATGAAATAGCGCCGCCACCTAAAATCGTCACGGTTCACGTCGGCGCGACGATCAAACATGGTGAACTGTTGACTTACCCCTGGTCTCTTTATGCCGGAGCACGTTGCCGCCCCTTCTCTTGGACCTTCATATTTGCCGCGACGTTAGCGGTCTTCGCCAGTCCAACACGTTCACAGCAGCCCGCTCCGCAACAGTCGCAGAACGAACAGCCGCAGCAAGCCGGCATGAGCACCGGCGTCGCGAGAGCTGCAGTCAAGGATGCAAAGAATCGCCCCATCACAGCTGGTGGCTTTGTGGACGGCGCGCCCGTGATCTTCACAGACGCCACGCATTCCTCCGGGCTCGACAAGTTCCACCACAAAATGGGCGCGCCGGAGAAAAACGTCATCCTCGAAACGCCCGGCTCCGGCGTGGCTCTGCTCGATTACGACAACGACGGATGGCTCGACATCTATCTTCTCAACGGCTCGACGTTTCGCGCGCTCGAAGGCAAAGAATCTTCGCCGCGCGCGATGCTGCTGCACAACAATCACGACGGAACGTTTACCGACGTGACCGACAAAGCCGGAGTCGCCAACGAGCGCTGGGGATTTGGCGTCGCCGTCGGCGACTACGACAACGACGGCTGGCCGGACATTTACGTCAGCAACTTCGGGAAAAATCGCCTTTACCACAACAACCACGATGGCACGTTCACCGATGTGGCCGAAAAAGCCGGCGTCACCGTCGGGGGCTGGTCCACTGGCGCAACGTGGGGCGACTACGACCACGATGGCCGCCTCGACCTTTTCGTTCCGGGCTACGTGCACTTTGACGTAAACCACCAGCCGATTGCAGGCAAAAACGGCGTGCCGCCCGGCTTCTGTAAATACCGCGGTGAAGACGTGATGTGCGGTCCGCGCGGACTTCCCGGCGAACCAGATCATCTCTTCCACAACAACGGCAATGGCACATTCACCGATGTGAGCGTAAAAGCTGGCGTGTCCGATCCCAAGGGCTACTACGGATTCGCTTCAGTTTTTGTGGACGTCGACGACGACGGTTGGGTTGATCTCGCAGTCGCCAACGATTCAGTACCAAAATATCTCTACCGCAACAAACACGACGGCACGTTCGAAGACATCAGTTACTTGTCCGGCTTCGCGTTAAACGACGACGGCCGCGAACAAGCCGCCATGGGCATTGCTGTGGGCGATTACAATCACAGCGGCCGCGCGAGTTTTTACATCACCAATTTTTCCGATGACTACAACACGCTTTATCGCAACGACGGCGACGGCAATTTTTCTGACGTGACGATTCGCAGCGGCCTCGCCAATCCCAAGTATCCTTTCCTCAGTTGGGGCACGGCTTTTCTCGACTTCGACAATGATGGTTGGCTGGATATTTTTTCCGCCAACGGCCACGTTTATCCCGGCGTGGATCAGCACGAGTGGGGCACCACTTGGGCCGAACGCCCGCTTCTCTTTCATAACCTCGACGGCAACAAATTTGCCGAAGTTCCGGCCGCCACCGATACCGGCCTTGCGCTTGTGCTGACTGCTCGGGGCGCAGCGTTTGGCGACCTTTTCAACGACGGCCATATCGACGTTGTGCTAAACAACGTCGACTCGATTCCGACGCTGCTGCGCAACGTGGCCAACAATTCGAATCACTGGGTCACATTCAAGCTAGTCGGAGGACCAAAGAGCCCTCGCGACGCCATCGGCGCGAAAATGTTCGTCATCGCAGGCGGCATCCGCCAGCGCGCCGATGTCTTCAGTGGAGGCAGCTACGCCTCCAGCTCCGACCAGCGCTTGCACTTCGGCTTGGGATCGGCCGACAAGATCGAGCGGATCGAAATTGCCTGGCCCAGCGGCGCAAAGGAAACGATCGAAGTTCCCAAAGTAGACAAGATCTACGTCGTCGAAGAGGGCAAAGGCATCATTCAGTGGTAGTTCTAAGCGGGCGGGAATCTGTCGGGAAATTTGGAGGTGCCGGGCGGAATCGAACCGCCGATTAGAGTTTTGCAGACTCTTGCCTTGCCACTTGGCGACGGCACCCCATCAGACAAACTTTTCTCCGCAGACTTCACCGCGCGGTCGCTGCGACCGCTTGTGCCGCTCCCAGCGACCTGGCTCCTTCTACCTCGAGCAATTTGCCCGACTTCACGTCGTAAATGTATCCGTGCACCGGAATCGACTTGGGAATCAGCGGATGGTTCCGGATTCGCGCCACGTCATCGAGCACCGTCTGCCGCGGATCTTTCACGGTCAGCCATTCGATGAATTCTCCGGCCCGCGATCCCGGCCCCTTACCAACGTCACGAAATCCCTCAGGCGTCAGCTCCGCCGCTTCGAGGCTCGACGCCAGCAGGCCCCGAATCACATCGTTGGTGAAAAACTGCATCCCGCAATCGGTGTGATGCACTACAAAAAATTCCCGCCTTCCCAGCAGCTTGTAGCTGATCACCAGCGAGCGGATTGCGTCATCACTGGCGCGGCCTCCCGCGTTACGAATCACGTGCGCGCATCGCCCTCGGCCAATCCAGCGTACTTTGCGGGATCGAGGCGCGCATCCATGCACGTCAGAATCGCAAAGCGCCGCGCTGGTGGCAACGCCAGTCTCCCTTTCTCCCCAAACTCCGCGGCATACTTGGCATTGGCATTCAAAACGTCCGAAAGAATCGCGCTCATGGGAATCTCCTCTGTGAAAAACTGCGCCAAAAACACAAAACCCACCGGCCAGCTTTTCTGGCGGTGGGTTGAAATCTTCGAAGCTGAACTAAAAACCTAGACGATCAGCCTCCCCGCGCCAGATGGCACACCTGCACAACACGGACAGCAGCCGCTCCTGGTGTTCATCTGGGGGTAAGCGCTCATCGAAAATCAGAATACACATATCGCTGATGCCGCGCAAGCAGGAAGAAAACTAGATAAAAAAAGCCGGAGTCAGCGTAGTGCAAAACTCCGGCTCGTTCCGTTGGATTTTTTTCGTCTTACTTGGGTTGCGGAATGATGCGAATGTACGGCTTCGGCGATTTCCAGCCCTGCGGGTACTTCTTTCTCGCATCATCGTCGGATACCGAACCGGAAATGATCACGTCTTCTCCATTTTTCCAGTTCACCGGAGTGGAGACCGCATGCTTCGCCGTCAGCTGCAGTGAATCCACCACGCGCAGCACTTCATCGAAGTTGCGGCCGGTGCTCATCGGATAGCTCAGCATCAGCTTGATCTTCTTGTCCGGTCCGACCACGAACACCGTCCGGACGGTGGCGTTGTTCGCTGCAGTGCGTCCGTCGCAAGTGTCGCCCGCTTCGGCCGGCAGCATATCGTAGAGTTTCGCAACTTTCAGCTGCGGATCACCAATCATCGGATACGTCACTTTGTGACCCTGAGTTTCCTCGATGTCCTGTGCCCACTTGCTGTGGCTGGTCACCGGATCCACGCTCAATCCGATGATCTTCGTGTTTCGCTTGTCGAATTCGGGCTTGAGTCCCGCCATGTAGCCCAGCTCAGTGGTACAAACCGGCGTGAAATCCTTTGGATGGGAAAACAGGATGGCCCAGCCATCTCCGATCCATTCGTGAAAGTTGATGGTGCCTTGTGAAGTTTCCGCCGTGAAGTTCGGCGCTTCATCATTGATACGCAACATTCTCGATCTCCTGCGATCGTCATCTATCCAGGTTGGATGACTTTCTGATTTAACCAGGACTAACTCGCGGGCCTGGGAATAAGCGAAAGTTTAAGCCAATTCGATGAGCAAGACAAACCGCGCTCGCTTCCTACGCGACAGTCTGCTCGTTCGGTGCGCGGCTTCGGAAGATTCAATTCTTGCGCGCCGTTGCTTTCGCAACAACACGCAGAATCTCTTCACCGTAGCGCGCCAGCTTGTTTTCGCCGACTCCTTTGATGCCGTAGAGCGCCGCCAGGGTTCGCGGCTTGGCGACGCTGATTTCCGTGAGCACGGAGTCATGAAAAATGACGAATGCCGGAAGTCCATCCTCGCGAGCGCGCGCCAATCGCCACTCTTTCAGCGCTTTGAGGAGCGCCGGATCGGCCGCGCCCTTCGATTTCGTCTCCGTGCTGCTCTTCTTGCGTTTCTTTTCGCGCTTGTCAGGCCTGGGAGCCGGCGTTACGGATGCGGGCGACAATGTAGCCGCTCCGGAACAAATGTCACATGCGCCGCATTTTTCCCACTTCACCGATTCGCCGAAGTGAGCACAAATGCGTTTGTGGCGACACTGTTTCGAAGCGGCAAAACCGGTAATGTCGCGGTAACGCTGCCAACCGCGCGCTTTTTCGTCTTCGTCTTCGATCTGTTCGATAAAATGTGCAAGTAGCGCGGTGTCACGTTTCTGCCAGAGCAGAAAGCAGTCGGAGGTTTTACCGTCGCGACCGGCGCGTCCCGCTTCCTGGTAATACTGTTCGATCGACTTCGGCAGCGACAGATGGATCACAGCGCGAACGTCAGGCTTATTGATGCCAAGCCCGAAGGCAACCGTTCCTACCAGCACATTCACTTCATCATCCATCCACCGCGTCTGGTTCTTCGCGCGCTCCGCGGCATCCATCTTGGCGTGATAGCCGATCGCGGGAATCCCGGCATCTTTAAGTGTCTCGACGGTGCTCGCTACGCGCTTAATTGTCGGTGAATAGACGATGGCAGGGCTGCCATTGTGCTCTTTCACAATCGCGATTAGCTGTTCTTCCTGAGTCTGCGAGTTGCACTCGAGAACTTGGTAGTTCAAGTTTGGCCGATGAAAACTGGCGATGAATTTGCCGGGATCTTGCAGTTTCAGCTGTTCGATGATGTCGTGGCGAACACGATGCGTCGCGCTGGCGGTGAACGCAGCAATGGGCTTGTCTGGAAATTCTTCTCGCAGCATTTTCAGTTGGCGATAGTCCGGCCGAAATTCGTGGCCCCATTCGGAAATGCAATGAGCTTCGTCGATCACAAAGAGGGAAATCGAAAGCTTTTGCAGCCACAGGATCGTTTCCTTCTTCGCCAGCCGCTCAGGCGAAAGATAGAGCAGCCGGTACTCCCCTCCCTCGGCCCGACGTTCGATTTCGCGTTGATCGTTCCAGCCTTGGCTGCTATTGAGGACTGCCGCGGGAATGCCCATCTGCTTCAGCTGAGCAACCTGATCCTGCATCAGAGCGATTAGCGGAGAAACGACGATGGCAGTGTCTTCTGTTTGCAGAGCAGCCGGAAGCTGATAACAAAGCGATTTCCCGCCGCCGGTGGGCATCACAACGCAAACGTCGCGCCCGGCTAGAATGTCGCCCACAATCGCTTCCTGCTTGGGCCGAAACGCGTCGTATCCCCAATACTTCTTCAGGGTGTGCTTAATTTGCTCGGAAGACTGCATTCAGATTTCGGGCGTCTCTTGTCTCGCAATCAAGCTAAATCAGCTTATGCCCTTTGTTTGTGGGCCTAACGGAAAGTTGCGATTTGTCCAAAAGAAACTCAGATAGCTTAAGAACGGCCTGAGCCCGCGCTTTATTGGATCGTAGTCCGCAGCACAGCAGCGCGTTGTCACGTGATACCGGCCTTGGAGCGACTCCCTCCATTATCCATTCGTCGACATCCAAACCACGGACCGAAAAAAAAAGAGTTCAACGTAAAACTCCATGAGTCGAAGCCGAAGCCTACGTCATTTGCGAATTGTAGTAGCTGGTACTTCGCAAATCAATTAAAGCGGACGTACTCGAAGTCGAGCGGTTGGGCGTTGATGCCGCGTTCGGGAGGAGCGATCCAGCTGGCCATTTTGCCGCGCTCGAAGACACCGTGCATCAGGCTGTGGACGAAGGCGCGGTCGTCTGCAGTGGGTAGCCATTCGTCCTGACGCGCGGTGAATTCTTCGCTGCCTATCGGCATGCCTTCGGGATTCGTGGGTACGTTCGCCCAGCTGCCGACGGTACGGCGGAAGCGTGTGCTCGGTAATTTCATGCGCTGAGGATGACCCGCTTCTTCGAGGTGCCGGTTCCAGCGTGCTAGCCCCTTCTCACAGTCGCGCACGTAGGCTTCGCGGACCACCTCATTAACCGCATTGCGCATCGGAATCTGTTCCTGACGAACGCCGCCTTTGCCGTCCGGCAAATCCAGAGTGTAGGTCGAATTAGTTTCGAGGTGATCTACGTATTTGATTTCGTCGGGGCGGCCTTTTAGGCCATTGGCGAAATACGATGCGGCGTTGGAAGACGAGTCGCCGCCGAACAGATCGAGCGATGAGCTGAACCAGAAGTTCAAATATTTTTGAATCGTCGGCAGATCGACGGCGCCGGCTTTCCGCAGCGCTTCCGGATCGTCCGTGTTTAGCTCCTTGATAATTTCTACGGCACGCTTGATGACGCGGCCGATGCCGGTGTCGCCGACGAACATGTGGTGTGCTTCTTCGGTGAGCATGAATTGGCATGTGCGTGACAGCGGATCGAAGCTCGATTCCGCGAGCGACTTCAATTGAAATTTTCCGTCGCGATCGGTGAAGTACGTGAACATGTAAAAGCTGAGCCAGTCGCTGATTGGCTCATTAAAGGTAGAAAGTATGCGCGGCTTGTCGGCGTCGCCGGAATGGCGCTCAAGCAACTCTTCGGCTTCTTCGCGGCCGTCGCGCCCGAAGTAGGCGTGCAACAGATAGACCATCGCCCAGAGATGGCGGCCTTCTTCAACATTCACCTGAAAAAGATTACGCAGATCATAGAGTGAAGGCGCGGTATGGCCGAGCAGGCGCTGCTGCTCAACTGATGCAGGTTCCGTGTCGCCCTGCGTAACGATCAAGCGGCGCAGCGTCGATCGATGTTCGCCGGGAACCTGTTGCCAGACGGGCTGGCCGTAGTTATCGCCAAAGCCGACGCGACGACCTTCTTCGGGATCGGCGAGAAAAATTCCCCAGCGATATTCGGGCATGCGCACGTAGCCGAACGTGGCCCAGCCCTTGGTGTCCACGCTGATCGCGGTGCGCAGATAGACTTCGTTTGCGTTGAAGTCGCTAGGGCCGAGGCCGTGCCACCAGTTGAGAAATTCCGGCTGCCAGTGTTCGAGCGCGCGTTGCAATGTACGATTCGAGGTAAGGCTGACGTTGTTGGGGATGCGGTCCTGATAATTCGCTTCCATCACACACGCTCCCGGTCGAATTTCGGCTTCGACCCTTTGCCGAAAAGTTTTAGCGCGCCATTTTCGCCGGTGGCGTTGGGGCGGATGAAGATCCAGTTCTGCCAGGCAGAAAGGCGGCCGAAGATTTTTGTTTCGGAAGTTTCCGCGCCGGGAAAACGAAGACTTGCTTCCATGCCGGTGAGCGCGTCAGGAGAAAGACTTGTGCGTTCTTCAACGGCCATGCGGAGTTCGTCTTCCCAGTCGAGGTCGTCAGGCGCAACGGTGATGAGTCCGAGTTCGAGCGCGGCTTTTGCTCCGAGCGGTTCGTTTTGGATGGCTTGCAGTTTTGCAATCGCTTCTGCGTGGCCGCTGAAACGCGTTTCAAGGCGGCTGCGGCCGTTGACCATCGGCAACAAGCCGAAATTCATTGCTGAGAGCGCGATTCGAAGTGACGATTTCTCCGAATGGTCTTCTTCGGGAAGCGCGAGCATGTAAGAACGGTCGGCGGCGAGAGCGAGTTCTAGAAGAGTTCCGGCAAAGCAGGAGCCGGGCTCGATGATGGCGAACATGCTGCGCGAGCTGACGTCGAGGCGTGCGAACGTCCGACGAAGATGGCCAGTGGTTTCGCGAACTAGCCAGTCTTCGCGAAGGCCGGTGAGCACTTTGTCCATTTCCAACACGCCGGAAACTTCCCCTTCGGTCTTTATTTGAAGCAAACCGAGTTCGAGTTCGTTGGTGCGGAGCATCAGGATGGCGTCGTCGAGTTCGCCGGCCATGGCCAGTGGCCACCAGGAATCGCCGGCGGCGTGAATCTGTTCGATAGTTTGCGGCTGAGTTCCTTGTGGGCCGCGCACGGTCAGCGTGGCGGTGCGCGATTCGCGATCGAAAGTGACATCGACGTGTTTGTAGTGATAGCCGCCATCGTCAATTTTTCTTTGTAGTGGATGAAGCTCAATTCCCTTCACTGCTGCGCTGCGCGATGAAGACTCAACCAATTTTTGCGCGCGTTCTTGAACTACTTTTGGGAAATTGGCCGGAGCCACGATTTCGTCAACCAGGCCCCAGGATTTGGCGCGTTCGCCTTTGACGCCGTCGGGATTGGTGCAGAAAAGGTCGGCGAGGTCGCGGCGGACTTTCCGCTTGTCCACGACGCGAGTGAGGCCGCCGGTGCCTGGAAGCACTCCGAGCAGCGGAGTTTCTGGGAGGCTAACGGCGCTGGAGCGATCGTCGATCAAAACAATTTCGTCGCAGGCGAGAGCGAGTTCGTAACCGCCGCCGGCAGTGGTTCCATTCAACGCGGCGAGAAACTTCAGGCCGTCGTGGCGCGATGAATCCTCCATGCCGTTGCGCGTTTCGTTGGTGAATTTGCAGAAATTCACTTTCCACGCGTGGGACGAAGTGCCAAGCATGTAGATGTTTGCGCCAGCGCAAAACATTCTTTCTTTCGCGCTGGTGAGGATGACGCAGGCAACTTCGGGATGCTCGAAGCGGATGCGTTGCAAGATGTTGTGGAGTTCGATGTCGACGCCGAGGTCGTAAGAATTCAATTTAAGCTTGTAGCCTGGGCGGAGGCCGCCGTCTTCGTCGACGTTCATGGCGAGGGTGGCGATGCGACCGTCGATGGACAGTTTCCAGTGGCGAGGCTCGCTCGAGGCGGAATCGAAGAGCACAAGTTCTTTGGTGGCAGCGGTTTGCATCGAGTTTTACTACCTCACAGGGTGAGTATAACGCCGCGGCGGAATACAAACCGGAACTATAGTTCTGGTTTTGTGGCGAGCGGTTCAGGAGGCTTGTAATTGCTGGGCGAGGCGGATGAGGGAGTTGACGCAGTTTTTTATGGAGTGGCCGGAGGTGTCGAGGGTGACATCGGCCTGGCGGTAGAGCGCTTCGCGGCTGTAGAGGATGCGGCGAAGATCGCGCATGGCCTGGCGGCTTTGCGCCATGGGGCGACGGTCGCCTTGCTTGAGGACGCGAGCCATGTGGTCTTCTGGTTTGGCGCGAAGCCAGATCGTGAAACAGGTGCTCAGCAGCCGATTGTAGTTGCCGGGATCGGAGACGATGCCGCCTCCGGTGGCGAGCACGAAGCGTTTGTGGCTTGCGAGGATGCGGTCGAGGGCGACGCGCTCCAAGCGGCGATAGCCGGCTTGGCCGTAAAGATCGAAAATGATTGAGAGAGTGAGGCCGGTGTCGCGCTCAATCTGGCGGTCGAGTTCGATAAAGGGACATTGCAGGCGTTGGGCGAGCAACGAGCCGAGGGCGGACTTGCCGGCGCCACGCAATCCAGTGAGGGCGATGCGTGAGCGGCGCAGTCCGGCGGGAGCGCCGCTGAATTTTTCGAGGAGGAGTTTGTGCGCGTTGTTGAGGTCAGTCGGAGCGAGCTTTTTGAGAAAGGTGGTGGACTGTTCGAAGGCGGGCGAGGCGGGGAGATTTTCCGCCGCGAGCGTTTCAATGGGAACATCGAGCGCCCGCGCCAATTCGCGCAGGCGGGTGACGGAGATATTGCCGCCGCCGACTTCTACTTTCGCGACAAAACGGGAAGACAGTGAACACCGCTTGGCGAGCTGATCTTGAGTCAAGCCGCGACGGACTCGGGCGGAGCGGAGGCGCTCTCCCAGTTGCTGGAGGTATTCAGATATGGATTTGTGAATGCTGCTCGCGGACGCGCGTGGGCGCCGATGCGAGGGCGAACGACTTTTCTTTTTATGGGTCTTTTTGTGGGATGAGGGACGACGCAGCATTCCCTGAGGAAAGCATAAGTACAACGGGCAGAAAAGTCGAGTCCAGAAAAGGAGCAGGTGGGGCGGTCTGGACTTTTGGGCAGGCGCCCTGCCTGGCGCGGATTAAAGACAAGAAAACGGGCTGGCGGATTAGGCCAGCCCGTCGAAATCGAGATGCCGGGCTTTCCTCCGCGCTCTGCGCGGAGGACCCGCAGGAATCGCGGGAACGCCCGGCGCTACAGTTAGAAGCTGAAGCGGAAGCCGAACTCGCCGTTAAAGGCTCGAGGAATCATGGTGCTGCTGGGGTTCACGAAGCCCAGTTTAGTCATGAAGGCGCCCGAGGTTGGCGTGTTGATGAAGTTGTTGCCGAAGTTTGCGCGGTTGGTGAGGTTGAACGCCTGGAAGAACAATTGGACGTTGAACCGTTCCTTGAACCGGATGTTCTTGGCGGCGCGCAAATCGAGCTGGAAGAAATTGTCACCGCGGACGGTGTCATAGCCGACTTCGTGGCATTGGCCGGCTGCGAGACATTCCCGCGCGAGAATTCCTTCCATGGTCTTCGGATTGCCATTCTGGGTGCCGTACGCGGTGAATTGCGGCGTGTTATTCAGCACAGCCGAAGGCAAGTCGAAAGCGTTGTAGTTTTTCGGATCGTCGCTGGGCACGATGTTCGGCCGGGTATAACCGCTACCAACGGCCAAAACGTCGTAGCTAGAGGTCAGGTCGTAAGGAGCTTCGCTGCCGAAAACGAGAATCGGCGACACCTGGAAGCCCCATGGCAGTTCAACGATGCCGCTGAGGGCGATGTGATGACGCTGATCGTTCGGTGTGTATCCGAAATCGAGAGGATTCCAGATGTTCAGCGGATCGTGAGGATAGTTGCGGAAGCTGGAGCCATTGGCGGCAACGTCCCAGCCGCGGGCCCACGACAGCGTGTAGTTTGCATTCAAGCTGAAGTGCTTGGTCATGCGCTGACGGTAGCTGAAGTTCAGGCCGTCGTAGCGCGAGCGATTGACGGACTGTTCGTCCATCACGCGGCCGAGCACAGGAACGCCGGCTGCGGCAAAGGCTGCGCTTAGAGGCCGCGCCGTGTTTACAACGACGGTTCCGTCGGGGTCGGCGGGATCCGGATAGTCAATGCTTGTGACAAGCGTTGGATTGATGTTCACGGTTTTGTTTTCGTGCAAGCCCAGAACGTGGACGTACTCAACTTCCACGACCGAATTGTTCGTCGCAGCCCACTGATACCCAAGATTGAACTCTTCGGTGACAGGGTTGCGATAATCGGGATCCATCAGCCGGCCGGTTGATCCGTTAGCCAGGGTTCCGCTGGGCGGAGGAATCGTGGGGAAGGGATCGACGCCAAACCGCCAGTTGCCAAGGTTAATTCCAGTACCAGGAACCTCGTCTGTTGGGGAGGCGATAGAGAACACGCCTTGGTAGATTGTGTCGTTGGCCTGCTGAATCATGAACAACGGAATGTTCTGGAAGATATTCCCGTAGTAGAGACCAAACCCGCCACGGACGACATGCCTGCCGGTCCCGAACGGATCGTAGGCAAAGCCGATGCGGGGACTGAAGTCCTTGTTGTCATCATGAGGCAGCTTGGCATAAGGGCTGTTGATTGCCTGCAGCGCCAAGAAAGTGCGGCTGTTGGCAATAGCGCTGGCACCCACCAGGTTGTAATCCTTGTCCCAGCGGATACCAAGGTTCAAGCTGAGCTTGCGGTTCACTTTCCAGTCGTCCTGGAAATAGAGGCCGAGCTGCTTGGTGCCGCCAGGCATGTCGAAGTAAGGATTGCCGGAGCTGGCCGACATGGCGTTCACCGCACCGGGAGTAGCAAATCCCTGAGGATAAGTGGTGGCGTCGCCGAGAATCGTGCTGGGGTCGTCGGTGAAGTCTACTTCCAAAGTTGAGTTGGACTTGAAGAAACCGCCCAACTTCGGATTGTAGATGTAGTCGATGCCGAATTTCAGAGTGTGGTGATTCATCGACTTGGTGATGTCGTCGCGGAACTGGAATTTGCGCTGATAGGACTCCTGAGGAACGTTGACGTTGGTTCCGAACCACTCGCTGACGGCGTTGAAAGTCACGTACGGAGCGACGATATTGCTGTCGATGATGTTGTTCCAGAACTGATAGCCAAAGGTGAAGCTATTCACCCACGATGGCGTCAGAACGGAGTTGACGGTCAAGTTGGCAACCTGAAGATGGTTCTTCGTGAAGTTGCCGCCGGAGAGATCTCCAAGACCATCGGACTGGTCGTTCAAGCTGTTATTTTCCTGCGAGGAATAGCTGAGGTACGCAGTGTGGTGATCGTTGAACTTGTAGTCCAAACGCCCGTTGTAGCGCGTCTCATAGAAGGGCGTTGGGATGACCTGCGCCGGGTCCGCACCAATGGGTGTGGCCAAGACGAGCTCGTTGTAGGCATTGGTGGATTCGGTAAGGCTGGTGTGCTCGCGCTGACGCTCGAGAGCGAAAAAGCCGAACAATTTGTCTTTCACGATGGGAGCGCCGATGGAGCCGCCGAAAATCTGGCGGCTGTAAGGAGACTTATCGCCGGAGCCACCATTTTCGGTTTTCTCAAAGTAATTGTGGGCGTTAAGAGCTTCATCGCGGAACTGGGCGAAGAATGATCCGTGGACGTTATTGGAGCCGGACTTCGTAATCAGGTTGATGGCCGCGCCTTCGGATCGTCCATTGGCGGCGGAGAAGCGCTGCGTGCTGACCTTGAATTCTTCAACGGCCTCGCCGGGCAGCTGCATGACAGGGCCGCCAACGGTGTTGTCCTTGTTGTCGACGCCGTTCACGGTGACGTTGACGTTGCGTCCACCTTGCCCGTTTACAGACAGAATCGCGTAACGGTTTTTGGTGGGGTCATAGGAATCCGTGAGTTTCACGCCGGGAGCGAGAGAGGCCAAGTTGGCGACGTCGCGGCCGATCATCGGAAGTTCCTGTACCTCCGCGGGCGTAATGTTCTGGCTGACCTCAGTCTTGGCGAGATCGACAAGAGGCACTGCACTGGTGACTTCAATGATCTCCGAAGCTGCGCCGACCTTAAGCTCGGCGTTTATCGTAGGGGTTTGACCCACGAGGAGCTCAATATTCTGGGACCAGGTGGTAAAACCGTCTTTGGTAATCTTGACGACGTAGCTGCCCGCCGGCAGAAGGTCAAACCGAAAGTAGCCCGAATCCGTTGTCGTGGTGTTTCGAACAGTTCCCGTGGCCTTATTGGTAGCTTCGATTTGAGCCCCAACAATCGCGGCCTGGGAGTGATCCAGCACTGTACCCTGGATGGTGCCGCTGGCGGTCGCTTGTCCAAATGCCGAAGTACAACTGAATGCCCCTAACAGTAGCAACGCTACAAGTAGAACACTCTTTTTCATTCCCCCTGCCTTTCGTACATGAGAAGTGGCCGAAAACGGTCAATCGAGCAAATGCGCACAACGACACGTTCCTGCTCAACGCGCTGCATGGTCAATTGATCGTTTAGAGCAAAAGTATCGACAGGAAAGATTCTGGCCAGAGCTAGCCCTCAAATTGTCGAGGGTCTCGTTACGGAATCTATGAAACGTTCGCTTGCGCGAACGGACCTGGTACTTTGGTCCAATTTGGATGCAATCGACAAACCAAAACCAAACATAAATTTAACATCTCGCATATCAGTACATTACGAACGATTCAGGACCGCTTACGAGAATTCGGCTATGCGAAAAAGAACGATTTATGTCGGATTTATTCCAATTTTCATATTGCGACGGGCCATTTTTGCTAAGAAAGCCGAAAAAGGAAGCAGAACCAGGTTGCGAGAGGACAGGCCTTTCCAATTTGCGATTTTCAATATAAGGAGTCATTTGACCAGGTGTGGCGCGACGCCGCGATGACTTCGTTGCGGCGATTGACGGCACTGCGGGGCGGTAGCATCATTCTGCATTCGTCCTCTGACAGGTAATCGTCGAAAGGAAGCGAGTGCCTTGGCAAAATCACGTCCGAGCAAATCGAAGAAGCCTGCGAAAGGCAAAGCGAACAGTCATGCAGCGGCAGAGGCGCCGGTAAAAGCGCTGCCTCAGGCAAAGACCGATGAAGCACAGATTGCGGTGCACTGGAAGGAAGAGGAGTATTTCCAGCCGCCGGCGGGATTTGTGGCGCAAGCGAACCTGACTGATCCGGCGATCCTTGAATCGTTTCGCGAACAAAATTTTCCGGAGTGCTTCCGGCAGTACGCGGACTTGCTGACATGGGACCGCTACTGGCACACGACGCTGGACACTTCGAAGCCACCGTTCTGGAAATGGTTCGTGGGCGGAAAGCTGAATGTCAGCTACAACTGCGTGGACCGGCATTTGGCACAGCACAAAAACAAGGCAGCATTCATTTTTGTGCCTGAGCCGGAGAATGAAGCGGCGCAAGTGCTGACCTATCGCGAGTTGTACGTGCGCGTGAACGAGACAGCAGCGATGTTGCGCGACTTTGCCGGGCTGAAGGCCGGCGACCGCGTGACGATTCACATGCCGATGATTCCGGAGCTGCCGATCACGATGCTGGCGTGCGCGCGCTTGGGCGTAGTGCATTCGGTGGTGTTTGGGGGATTCAGCGGAGAAGCTTGCGGAACGCGGGCCGCGGATTCCGGGAGCCGCGTGCTGATTTATGCGGACGGCTACTGGCGCAACGGAAAGTGGATCGATCACAAAGGCAATGCCGACGTTGCGATCGAGACTGCCAAGAAAGAAGGCCAAAAAATCGACAAAGTGCTGGTGTGGAGAAGATACATCAGCAGAAATGCATCGGAAGCGCCGATGGTGATGGGACGGGATTATTTTGTGGACGAAGTTCTGCAGGATTACAGAGGGAAAATTATCGAGCCGGTTTCGCTGGATGCGGAAGCGCCGCTGTTTTTGATGTACACCAGCGGGACGACAGGCAAGCCGAAGGGTTGTCAGCACCGGACGGGCGGATATCTGGCGTACGTGACGGGAACGGCGAAGTATTACCAGGATATTCATCCCGGCGACGTGTACTGGTGCATGGCGGACATCGGCTGGATCACCGGGCATTCGTACATTGTGTACGGGCCACTGGCGCTGGCGGCTACGAGTGTGTTGTACGAGGGCGTGCCGCAGTTTCCGGATGCGGGACGGCCGTGGCGGATTGCGGAGCGTTTGGACGTCAACATTTTCCATACATCGCCAACAGCGATTCGAATGCTGCGCAAGGCAGGCCCGGACGAGCCGGCGAAGTACAACTTCAAATTCAAGCACATGACGACGGTGGGCGAACCTATCGAGCCGGAAGTTTGGCGCTGGTATTTCGACGTGGTGGGCAAAGGCAAAGCGGCCATCGTGGATACGTGGTGGCAGACGGAGACAGGCGGAGTCTTGGTGTCGACCAAGCCGGGACTTGATGCGATGAAGCCTGGGAGCGCGGGACCGGCGGCGCTGGGGATTTATCCGGCGATCTGGGATGAGAACGGCAAGGAAGTGAAGGCGGGCCAACACGCGGCGGGAAATATTTGCATTCGCAATCCGTGGCCGTCCATCATGCAGACGATCTGGGGCGATCCGGACCGTTTTGTGAAGCAGTATTACGCGAAATACTGCAAAGACCCGAACAGCAGGGACTGGCGCGACTGGCCGTACTTTGCGGGAGATGGCGCGGTGCTCCCGGAAGACGGCTACTACCGGATTTTGGGGCGCGTGGATGACGTGATCAACGTTGCGGGACACCGGTTGGGCACGAAGGAAATCGAGTCGGCGTGCCTTACTGTAAATGAGATCGCGGAAGCGGCCGTAGTTCCGGTCGTGGATGAGATCAAGGGACGCGTGCCGGAAGTCTACATTTCGATCAAGCCGGGCAGCAATCCGAACAAGCAGGTGATTGACAAGGTGACGGCAACGATCGAAACGATGATCGGGAAAATCGCGCGTCCGAAGAAGATTCATGTGGTGCCGGACATGCCGAAGACGCGTTCGGGGAAAATCATGCGGCGGGTGCTGGCAGCAATTTCGAACCGCATGCACACCGGGGACATTACGACGCTGGCGAATCCGGACATTGTGGAGCAGATCCGCGAACTAGTGCAGGGACGCGCCGCAACGCCTCTGAGCGATGGGCCAGCGGATATTAAGTTGTTCGGCGAAGAGAGCTGAAGTCTCAGAGTAGCTCGACTACTCGTCTTCGATCACAAGCTTTTGCAGGGAATCGACCGCGGTTCGCTGGTCGTCGCTGGAAAGCGCATAAATTTCAATCGTTAACAGATAATCTTCGGACAGCGTCTGCACGTACGTTTGTAGAATGCGCTGCCCGCGACTTAGCGACTAGCGCCGCAGCGAGTTTGAATAGCGGCGAGTTCATCCGCATCGAACTGAGCAGTCTGCCATCCGGTGGTGGAGCAGATCTCATTGGCAGTTAAGCCGAGAGCGCCGCGGAA